>Ga0157364_1003600_pt1 | contig 15087 bp, 26 predicted proteins | sample AttsexASBM2_FD_111476 | JGI IMG/M metagenome (GOLD analysis project Ga0157364, IMG submission 111476) | Fungus gardens microbial communities from leaf cutter ant in Ribeirão Preto, State of São Paulo, Brazil - Atta sexdens ASBM2 | ecosystem: Host-associated > Fungi > Mycelium > Unclassified ... | reverse complement strand
TTATAAGACGAGAGTGTGGACAGACTTTGGTAGGGTTAGGGTTAGGACATAAATAGGACAGTAGTATATTATTAGTCTACAACGGGAAAAGGGCACGTGACCTGAAAGTCATGTGAGATGATGTCATAGGCCTAAAGTAGTCTAGAGTAGTCTATAGGTCTAGAAGAGTCTACGAGGCTAGAAGAGCCTAGACGATGACGTCAGGAAGCATGTACACCACATTGCTACCACATGTAGAACACATGGACATTAGGGCAGGATGCACAGTCTTGCACAGTCACTGTGGAGTAGACATAAGGTAGACATATTGTTGTAGCACGGACTACTTGTAACTTATATAAATAGGGTAGCAATGCAGCGAGGGCTCCTTGTCGAGTTCTCTTGTAAATTCCCACTACTAGATAGCCATCTGAGAGCTTTGCTGAAGTAAGCAAACTACAAGTGCTGTTCCGGCGAGTGGTTGCTATAACAATGGTCAGTCCAGACCTTGAACTTGTACTTAGTATCTTCTAATAAATGCCGCCAATTTTCTAGTCCCCTGATTACTGCCAGCATCTCTTTGTCATATATCTCATAGTTTCTCTCAGTCTCATTTAGAAATTTTGAGAGAAAAGCTACTGGCCTCCACTTTCCATTCTCATATTCCATAGATAATACTTCTCCTATTGCATAATCTGATGCATCTACTTCTATCCTCATTTTTTTATCTAGATCCAGTGCTGCTAGCACTAGTTCCTTTGTGAATCTCCCTTCAACTCCCCAAACATCTTCTCCTGCTTCTCTGACCAATCCTACTTCTGATTTTTTTTCACTATATCGTACAAGAGTCTAGCTATGGACGCAAAATCCTTGATGAACTGACAATAATAGTTCACCAATCCTAAGAACTTTTGTACATCCTTGACACACTTTGTGTCAGAGTTCAAGATAGTGGACTCTAACTATTTTATTTTCTTTCTCTCATCTTTTATTTTTGTTTTGGGGGACTTAGGAATGGGGTTGGTGTGATGTCATGGTCATACAACATGACTTGGTGTCAAAAATAAGTCACTGTCACTGTCACATGATCACATGTCACATTGGAAGGATGTAAAAGGTTCTGAAAGAATGACATCATATAGCATATATAACACATGTTGATCTTAAGGCAAACACATAGCTGTTTAGGATAGGCTAAGTAGAATAGTACAGACCATAGGGTTGTAGTATATAAGGTAGACAATCCTGTACAGGGTTCTCTATTGAGTTTTCTTGTGTTAACCCAATACAAAGTTCATTCACTTGTTCCAACCTAAAGACTTGAGCTTGTAACATTAGAACTTGATTCCCTTTCCTGAGACTGTCCAACACAAGACCCTCTCTTACTTACTCTCTGACCATCCTCAACCAAAAGGCAACACTGTCTTTCAGTCAAGAAGATATAGCTGGACCTTAGGCTCAAGAGGTATACTAGTTAGGCAGAAGAAGCCTAGCTGTTTGTGTGTATCAAAGTCCACTGATATATTTCAGACATATTACCTTGTGTGGATGTGATAAATACTTCTTCTTGTATCAACCTTGTGTTACAGATCCACTTGTGATTTGTTTACACAGAGGAATAACAGCTATCCTTAAAACACTGTTTAGAGTACAACAGTTTTTTTAAACCAAAATTACTTATCTTTAGTAGTTGGTAAAAGAAGTAGTCAGTAGAACATGAAGGCAGGATAGGAAGAAGGCCTGTTACCACATACAGAGATTTCCTCTTCAGAATACAAATCAGAAAGCGAGACCAGCACAGGTTCCATTCTTCCTGAATATACATCATCTCTGTCTACACTACCACCACCATTAGCATCACCAATCAATTCTCTCCCTTTCTACAACATCATGGGTTAACATGACTTACATGCAATTATCAGACAGCAGCAGGAGCAGTTGGCAGCAATGCAGGCACAAATATAAGCCCTGATTGTATGGGGAGCAGTGGCAGAAAGAGAGGTGGAAGGGTCCAATACAAGATCCTATATAGAGATGGCCAAGCTACTAGTCTTTAATGGAGAAGCAGAGAAAGTAGGAGGATTCATAACAGCATGCAGATTATATTTAAGAATGAAGATGAGAGAGGCAATGATAAAGGAACAAATCCAATTGATTCTGTCATATGTACAGGAAGGATCAGCGAATGTGTGGAAGAAGAATATATTAGAAGATTTGGAGGCAGAGGAGAGAGAATATAAATCAGCAGGGGAATTTTTGGCAGGACTGAAAAAGGAGTTTGAAAGAGGAGATGAGGAGGCAGTGAAGGTGGCAGAGTTGAGGAGATTAGAGCAGGAAGGAAAAACAATGGAGGAATTTGTACAAGAGTTCAGAAGAGTAGTAAGAGAAAGTGGGTATAAGGGGAGACTACTAGTGGAGGAGTTTAAGAGAGGAATGAGTGGAGCAATAAGGAGGAAGCTGATGGAAGCAAAAAGACCTCCCACAAGTATTGAATAGTGGTACAAATGTGCTACTAATTTAGATTGACATTGGAGAGAAAGTAAGAGAGAGAAGGAAAGGATAAGAGGGTAACAAGAGCAGGGGCAACAAGCTCCAAGACAAAATAATGAGAAGACATAATGGCCACAACTGTCATGGCCTCAAGTATGGCCCAGAAGACAAGAAACACCTCAATAGTGGATACCAATAAGTGTTGTGGCAACCACTAGACACAATGTCCAATAATCTCACTAACGAGTAAACCTCAAAGAAGAAGTATAGTGTAGGATTCACAAGAGAACTCGACAAGGAGTCTCTGCTTAATTAGTGTCCTATTTATACAAATGTGTCCTGGTCTGTGCTACCACTATCTGAACCTGCCCTATAGTCCATGCTTCATCCTCATGTCTGCCTTACTTCTTACTCAAGGCCACCATGTGTACTCCAGGTGCCCTGACATCATCTTCTAGATCCTTCTACCACCTTCTAGGCCTATGATATCACATCATGTGACCTGTCATGTGACTTCCTTGTCACGTGCCTTCTTCATCGTTTCTCTAGAAAAATAAAATAAAGAAAAAGAAAAGTAAAATCAGAAAAAATAAAAGAAAATAAAATAAAAAATTGTTAGTGTTCAATGTTCCATAACAATAAGGCCTACTCCAATGGAGAGAGTGGAAAGAATGAATGAGATGATGGTACACCCTCAACAAAGGATAGAGTTTGCATAACGAAACCCATACACCATGAATGTGGATAGAAGGGAAAATTGGAACTATTACAACTGTGGAGGTTTTGGACACTTAGCTAGAAACTGTAGAAACAGGAGAACAGAGAACAGAATTGGGAAGGGAAGAAGACTAGAATATAATGGCAATGAGAACAATGGACAAAGAAGGATGAACGAAGACAGACAAATCAATTTAAATGGAGAAGGGAATCTAATAGTCTTTGATTAGATTCCAGTAATAATAGGTTTGCAATGCTTGCAAGAGCAATAGACAATACATCTTGTTGCAACCTTGATAATGAAGACATGCTAAGAGAAGTAATGGTAAAAATTGGGTTGGAAAGGATTGATATGCAAGAAGGGGTGATATTAGAAGCATTGTTGGATAGTGGGGCTACAGGACTAGTAATAAGTTTAGAATTTGCAAGAAAGTGGGGGTTCAAGTTTAAGAAAATAGAAAATCCAATTTATATAAGAAATGTGAATGGGATGTTGAATAAAGAAAGGCCAATAGAAAATACTGTGGAAGTTAATATTTACTATCAAAAACATAGGGAAAGAACAGAAATAGACATGATAGGAGAGCAGAAGTGAAATGTAATCTTGGGAATGCTGTGGCTAGTCCACCACAATTCTGAGATTGACTGGAGAACAGGGGAAGTAAAAATGATGAGGTGTTCAGAAGAGTGTGAGAAACAGTGGAGACCAAAGCAGGGGAAGTCAGGATGGCAAAAGCAGAGGGAGGAAAAAGAAAAAGAAAAAGCAGGAAGAAAAAGAGAAAAGAAGAAAAAAGAAAGAAAGGAAAAGAAACCAAAAGGAATGGAAGTATGAAAGATAGCAGAAGAGTGGGAGATTTGGGATGAAGAAGAAGAAGCAGTAAAGCTGGAGGCAGAGACAAGAAAGCTGGTTCCTGAAAGATTCCATAGATATATCTGTGTATTTGGCAAAAAAGCCAGCAAACAGATGCCTACAAAGAAGTTATGGGACCATGCAATAGACATGAAGAAAGGATTCATGCCAAGGAAAGGAAAGGTGTACCTGTTGTCCAGAGAAGAAAGGAAAGAAGTGCAAGAGTTTATTTCCAAATAATTGAAGAAAGAGTATATCAGATTCTCAAAGTTGTCCCAAATAGCACCAGTATTCTTTGTGGGAAAGAAAGATGGAAAGAAGAGAATGGTGCAGGACTATAGGTATCTTAATGAGTGGACTGTCAAGAATAATTACTCTTTACCTTTAATTTCAGACATAATAAAAAACATAGATACAAAAAGGGTATTTACAAAGATAGACTTGTGGTAGGGGTACAATAATGTGAGGATAAAGGAAGGAGATGAGTGGAAAGCAGCATTCACAACACTAGAAAGGTCTTTCGAACTGACCATGATATTTTTCAGATTAACAAATTCACTGGCAACATTCCAAACTATAATGACTGAGATTCTATAGGATCTTATCAACACTAGGAAAGTAGCAAGCTTTATTGATAATATAATTATTGGGATGGAGGGAAAAGAAGGACACAATGAGCTGGTGGAAGAAGTAGTCAGGAGGTTGGCAGAAAATGACCTGTATGTGAAGCCAGAGAAGTATAAGTGGAAGGTGAAGGAAGTAGGATTTCTAGGAGTGGTAATAGGTCCAGAGGGTATAAAAATGGAGGAAGAGAAAGTGAAGGGAGTGCTAGACTGGCCAACACTAAAATGTGTCAAGGATATCCAAAAGTTTTTGGGATTGGACAGAGAAGCAGGAAAAGACATTTGGGGAGTTGAAGGAAAGATTCACAAAGGAACTGGTGTTAGCAGCACCAGATTTAGATAAAAAAAAATGAGGATAGAAGTTGATGCATTAGACTATGCTACAGAAGAAGTGTTGCCTATGGAATGTAAAGATGGGAAATGGAGGCTGGTAGCTTTCCTCTCAAAATCTCTAAATGAGATGGAGAGAAACTACGAGATTCATGACAAGGAGATGTTGGCAGTAATAAGGGGGTTGGAAAACTAGAGACACTTACTAAAGAGTGCAAAGTACAAGTTTGAGGTCTAGACTGACCATAAGAACTTAGAATACTTTATGAAAGCACAGAAGTTAAATCAGAGACAGGCTCATTGGACCTTGTATTTATCAAGGTTCGACTTTACCTTAAAACATGTGCTGGGAACAAAAATGGGAAAGGCAGATGGATTAAGTAGGAGACTAGACTGGAAAGTAGAAGTAGAAAAGGATAATGACAATCAAGTATTTATTAAGGACTGTTGGTTACATAGTTTATATGGAGTAGTAATAGAGGGATCTGAAGTAGATATAATAGAAAAAATAAAAAAAAGCTAGGGATGAGGATAAAGAAGTAGTAAAGGAAATGAAGAAAGCAAGGATAAAGATAGTGAGAGAAGAGGAGTAGCAGTTGGAAAGAGATTTGGTATTAAAGGAGGAAAAGGTGTATATGCCAAAGGATGAAGAGTTAAGAGCAGAGATAATCTAGTTGTATCATAATATACCAGTAGCAGGACATAGAGGTGGATGGAAAACAATGGAGTTGGTAACAAGGAATTACTGGTGGCCTGGAGTAACAAGGGATGTTGGGAGGTATGTAGATGGTTGCAATATGTGTCAAAGAATGAAGAATAGAATGGAGACACCAGTGAAAAAACTGAAGCTAAGTGAGATACTAAAGAAACTGTAGACACACTTAACGGTGGACTTTATTACAAAGTTACCACTAGTAGCTGGAAAGGATGCAATTCTAGTGGTCTGTGATAGATTGTCCAAAATAACACAGTTTGTGGCAATAACAGAAGGAACCTTGGCAGAAGGATTAGCAAGGTTGTTTAGAGACAATGTATGGAAGTTACATGGGTTGCCAGAAAGTGGGGTATCAGATAGAGGTCCACAGTTTGCAGTGGAAATGACCAAGGAGCTGAACAAAATGTTGGAGATTGAAACCAAACTATTGATATCCTTTCATCTACAAACAGATGGTGAAACAGAAAAAATAAACCAAGAGCTAGAATAGTACTTATGGTTCTTTGTTGATTACAGGCAAAAGGATTGGCCAGAATGGTTAGTGTTAGCAGAGTTCACAGTAAACAACAAATATTATGATACAGTAAAGTGTGGACAGATCTTTAGGGTTAGGGTTAAGATATTATAGTAGTTATATTATTAGTCTATGATGAGAGAGAGAAGGGCACGTGACTGGGAAGTCACATGACATTATGTCATAAGGCCTAGAATAGTCTGGAGTAGTCTAGAGTGATCTGGAAAGATCTAGGGTCTAGAAGGATTGGGAAAAGTCTAGAGATGGAGTGATGTCAAGGGACATGGGTTTCTCATGGTATACACATGGTGCATGCATGTATGACAGAGATTAAAGAGTATGATATCAGGGCACATGTATATGGCATGCTGGCCTTGAAGTAGACATATGGTGGATGAGTAATGGACATAAGGACAGGGTATGGACATTAGGGTAGGACAATGCACAGTCGTAGCACAGACCAGGGTTAGTTTATATAAATAGTTGGTAGAATACTGTTGTGGTTCCCTGTTGAGTTCTCTTGTGAATACACAACTCATGTTTCCCACTAGATATCCCTACTGAGAGATTTACTTATAGTGATGCTATTAGACATTGTGTCTAGTGGTTGCCACAACAACAAAGTGTATTCAGTAACTAAGATATCACCGTTTATGGCAAATTATAGAAGAGAATTGAGGATAGGGGCAGATATTAGGAAAAAAGGAAAAGTGGAGAAAGCTATTATGATCTTAAGCTAGAGCTCAGATTGCACTTAGACAAAGGCTTGAGAGAAGTTAAGGGATTTATAGAAGTGGTAAAGCATAAGGATACAAGATAGTATCTACGCTATATATACTAATTAGAAGTGAAGCAATATGCAGTCTATGAAGCAAACAACATGAGGACATAATAAGAATAAGGCGAGGTTATAGCACCTACTACATAAGGCGCTGACTGAGACTACTTATGGCACAGCTGATTGCATCATCATACTCTTTGCCCTTCTCCATGCTGTCTCCAGGAGACATCAATTATAACAATACCCCTATTTCAGGATTCATGTTCCTATGAATCAGACTAAAACCTCCAGTTCTTCTACCACATGTGTGGCTACTATCTTTTTGCTAGGGCCGATAATGATTTGATTCTTGTTGTCGATGGCTATGAAGTAAGACTTATGTAGTGGACCTCCTTGGAACATAGGTATTTGATACCCATTTCTTGATGTTTCTGTATTATGTTTTTGATCCAAGAATGCCATTGCTACTTCTTTCCAAAATATAGGATCTTGTTTGCCTCTGGACTTGAGGGATTGATAGTATGGTGGTGGTCTGAATATTCTTGTCTGAGATGGGGTTTTTACAAACTTCATGTACTTGCGAAGGTTTTCAACTTCGTCTGTTATAAAGCTTATTTCTGATGATGACGATGTTGTTGAAGATATCTCGTATGGTCTGATCAGTATGACTTCTTCACTTTCCACTACTTCTTTTTCTTCTTTCTTTTCTTCTTCCACATATAAGTCTTGGATTTCTTGAATATTATCATTCACATATTTGTTGCCTTTTCCTTTATATCGATCTAGTTCATTGGCCAACATCCTCTGGACTTGGAAAGCCCATTCATCTATGTCACTTTGAACTATGTATTGAAGGTCCTCCGATATTTGAGTGATATTGGTGGTGTTTGTGACTCGATTGTTGATGCTTGCCATTAAGACTGATCCTTCTACTTCCATTAACGTTGTGTTAGCTTCTTCTGCCAGTTTCTTAATGTTCTTCACCCATCTTTGTACATCTATCATTGTCTCCAATCCCTTCAGCATCTTGTGATGCAGTCTCAACCAATCTTCTCTTTTTCTCTTCATGATTTATACTTGATCCATGTTATTCAATTTCCTGGAAATGTATGGGTTTGGAAATGCGGATGCTGTGGTGTAAGTGTTGTTGTTCGTGATTTGAGAAGACATTTGTTTGTAGGGTTGCTTTAGAATTCGAGTGACTTCTTGGCCTGTCGAAGTGGGATTTTATCTCCCCTCTTTATAGGTTTTGACTTGAAACTCTTGTCCAATAGTTTTTAATCGCCTTTTTTGCATGAGGCAACCCTGTTTTCGCTATCCATTGATCATGTTCATCTCCATATCCTTTCTAGTGAACCAAGTATTGTGTTCTCCTTCCTCGTTTTCTGTGCTTCCTGACTTCTTCCAGCTCGTATTCTTCTTCTTCATTAATAATCATTGGTGGAGGTGCTGGGTCCTTGTGCTGTTCTTTGAACTTTGGCTCCACACATTATGTCAGAAGATCCTCGTTAAAGATGTTATGAATCATCCATCCTTCTGGAAGTTCTAGTTGAAATGCTCCCAAACCAATGTCTTTTGCAATTCTAAAAGGTCCGTATCTTTTATTGTCCAACTTCTTTGAGGGTCAATTCGATTGGATATTCTTGTTTTCCAACCACATATGGTTGCCAACCTTTAGTTCTTGAGGATTCCTTCTTTTCTTGTCAAATTGTTGTTTCATGTTCTTCTATGCTTCTTCTATTGCATCCGTTGCCTGTTCCCAGCTTTTCTGTAGTTCCTTCATGAATTCTTCTACTCATGGAATCTCCGTTTGCACCATGAGGTCTCCTTTTCAAGGGTGTCTTCCAAAGTTTAATTCGAATGGTGTCCTTCCAGTCGCCACATGTTTCTTGTCATTATACTGAAACTCTGCTACAGATAACCAATCCATCCAATTATCTTGCTGGTAATTCATGTAGTGCTGTAGGAATGTTCCAATTTCTTGATCTATTCTCTCCGTTTGACCATCTGTTTAAGGATGGTATGCCATCGATAATTGTCTCTTGGTTCCTAGCACTTTGGTAAATTCTTCCATGAACTTTGATGCGAATTGTGGTCCTCTATCGCTAAGAATCTTCCTGAGTACTCCATATAGCTTCCATATTTTGTCTCTGTAGATTTTTGCAATTTCTTTCAATGATATGTTTGTTGTTGTTGCCTTCAGTCTGATCATCTTTGTAAATCGGTCTACAATGACTACTATTACATCCATCCCATTCAATTTTGGTAAAGGTCCTATGATGTCAATACTGATTTCTTGCCATGATTCCTTCGAAATCTCCAATGAATGTAGTTCTCCTGCCTTCTTTGGTGTTGAACTTTGTTCTGTTGGCATTTAAAGCATTCTTGTACATATTTCTTGACATCTTCCTTTAGTCCTGGCCACCAGTAGGTTCTCTTGATTAATTCCAACATCATATATTGTCCTGGATGTCCCACATCTGCTGAATCGTGATTTTCCTTCAGAATTTCCTCCTTGATCTTTTTGTTATTCGGTACATAGATTCTCCTTTCCATGTACACCACTCCATCTTCTTCCCAGGTTAGACTGTCCTCTTTCTTCAGTGCTTGAACAACTTCTTTCTCTCTTGTTGTGTTTCTTTTGATTTTCTTGAGTATATTGCCTTCTTCCACTGTTTTTTTCCTCTTGATCATTGTGATCTCTACTATTGTCCTTCGTTGCCATAATTCCTCTTTTAATAACTGGACATCCTTGTTGTCTTCTTTGGTGTTCACTTGCTCCTTCCTTGATAGGATGTCTGCTTTCATATTCGTCTTCCCCGGTATATGTTTCAGTGTGAAATTGTAGTCTTGTAATTTCAAATACCATTGAGCCTATCGTCCATTTAATTTGTGTGGCTCTCTGAAATACTTGAGATTTTTGTAATCCATCCAGACTTCAAAGGGTTTCACTGTGTTCAGTAGATATTGTCTCCATTTTGCAAGAGCCTCCACTATTGCTAGTAGCTCTTTATTGTAGATCTTGTAGTTTCGTTCTGCTGGTTGCATTGTTCTTGATAAAAAAGCTATTGGTTCCATTTTCCATCCTGTTCTTGGGATAGTACTCCTCCTATTGTGTATCCTGATGCATCTGTCTCTACTCTGAATTTTCCCTCTCTTCTTGGTAGAGAAAGAACCGGTTGGCTTGTGATTTTTTCCTTGAGTTCTTCAAATGCCTTTTGATGTTCTTCTTCCCATTTCCATTCCTTTTTGCATTTAAGTTCATTCAAATGTTTCACCATATGACTGAAGTTATGAATGAATTGTCAGTAGAAGTTGGCAAATCAGAGGAAACTCTCAACATCTTTGACTTTGGTTGGTGTTTTCCATTCTTTCACCATCTTTATCTTCTCCTGTTCCATTTTAACCTGTTCCTTTCCAACTATTACTCCTAGTATGGGAATTTCCTCCATGTTGAAATCGCATTTCAATTGTTTAAAACACAAGTTGTGTTTCTCTGCTATTTTCAGAAACCTGACTGTTCGTTCTTCCAGTTCTTCCATTGTCTTTGCTGGTATTACAAAGTCGTCCATGTAGTTTGCTAGTATGCCTTCATGAAGTAATTCCCGGAAAATGCTGTTCATCATTCTTTGAAAGGTTCCTGGCAAGTTGCATAGTCCAAAGTACATCACTTAAGGTTCAAATTGTTCTTTGTTGGTTAAGAATGCAGCCTTCCATTCATCTCCCTCTTTGATTTGTACATTGTTGTATCCCTAAATCAAGTCCAATTTGTTGAAGTATCTCGCCTCTTTGAGCTTGTCGATTACTTCTCCAATCAGAGATAGTGGCGTCTTGTCCTTTATTGTGACCTGGTTTAACTTCCTATAGTCTTGAACCAACCATAATAAGCTGTCTTTCTTTGGAATATAAAAGCAGGGTGCCGTGTATCTTGACTTTGATTCCACAATGAGTCCTGTCTTGAGTTGTTCATCTAGCCATTGGTTTAAGGCTTCTTCCTCCTTCAGTGTCATTGTGTAGGCCTTTGTATTCAATTCCTTTAGAGCTTTGTCCATTAGATTTATCTCGTGGTCCCATTCATGTCTTTCCAGTAACTTTTTGAATTTCTTCTTGTTGAATAGATATGTGAAGGGTCAAATGTATTCTGGTAAATCTTCTGGGTTCATCTTGTCTGGTTTCTTTCTAATTTCTCCATTGTCCTGTTCCTTGTTATCTGTTGTTTCTATTACCTTGGTCCTCTTGGATTTGAATCATATGTCTTCGTGTTTCATTGTACAATTTCCTGGACATCTTGTGAATTTGATAGTGCCGTTCTTCCAATTGACTTCTGGATTATGTTTAACCAGCCAGTCATGTCCTAGGAACATGTCCATTCCATCCAAGTCCATTACTGCTGCTTCCAATGTTTCCTTGTATCTGTTGATCTCGATTTTCAGAGGCACCACCTTGGTCACTTCTCCATTTTTTGTTCCATCGGCATTGAATACTTCGAAGGAAAAGTTTATCGGCTTTGTTTGAATCCTCTTGTCCTTGACCAGTTGTTCATCAATCCCTGTGTGTGTGCACCCAGAGTCCACCAGTGCTTTTACTTTCAACTTCTTGCCATCCATTTCTTCTTGCACTTTTCGTTTCTTCATCAACTGTTTCCCTTTACAATCTTTAGCAATGTGCCCCTTCTTGTTGTATTTGAAACAAGTTCATGTTTCTTGTTCCTTCTTCTCTGATTGGCATTCTTTTGCCATATATCTATACTTGTTACAATTGAAGCACTTGGGCTTCCCATCTTTGAAGTTTTCATTGGACTTCCCAATGTCCATGGGTTGTCCTTGTCCTCCATATGTCATTCCAGTACTCATTTTGTAATCATGCTGTCCCTTTGTGAATTTATAACCCTGTCCTACTGATGTGATCGCCACTTTCCACTCCTTGAGTGTCTCGGACATCACTATGGGTGAATACCCCAGTATCGTTTTGATGATATCATGTCATATGTTTTTCTTCAATAGGAAGATGGCATGTAACTCATCTGTGTCTGCCTTCATGGCTAATGCTTCGAACTTGATTATAAAATCTGCCATGTTCTTCTTTCCTTGCTTAAACGTCTCTATTTTCTATTCGGCATCTGCTGCCTTTGTCTTGTCATTGAACGTCGTCTTGATTTCTTTCATGGAATTGTCCCAGTCCTGGATTCCTAATTCTTTGTTTAGCTCATTGAGCTTTTGTTGCACGTATATTCCCACTACACCTCCTCTGAGATGAGCCAGGATTGCTGTGATCCTATCGTCAGTTACCATGACCCTGTTACTCTTGAAGAATAGTCTTATCTCTCTCTACCAGTCTTCAAATTTCATTCAGTCCCCATCAAACCATTCTGGGTCCAGTACCATATTCTTCAGCAATCCTACCTATACGTTTTCTTGGTTTGTTACTGCTATTGGTGCTGGTGCCGCTGACATTTCTTCTGTGGTTGTTTGTTCATACTCGCTTGAGGCTTCTTTTATGATCTGCAAGAATCCTAGTTCTTCTGACAATGCCTCGATATCGTTTGTCCTTCTGGAACTTGTCTTGGTTCCTCTTTGTAGTTTATACTACATGTGTTTTGTTCTTGACAGGTAACTCTGTCTAGTATCGTCCATATGCACCTCTCTTACAAGGTGAGCTCGTCGACACTTTACCAAATATTATGACCTTAAGCTAGAGCTCAGGTTGCACTTAGGCAAAGGCTTGAGAGAAGTTAAGGGATTTATAGAAGTGGTAAAGCATAAGGATACAAGATAGTATCTACGCTATATATACTAATTAGAAGTGAAGCAATATGCAGTCTATGAGGCAAATAACATGAGGACACAATAAAGATAAGGCGAGATTATAGCACCTACTACATAAGGTGCTGACTGAGACTACTTATGGTGCAGCCAATCGTATCGTCATACTCTTTGCCCTTCTCCATGCTATCTCTAGGAGGCATCGATCATAACAAAAGCGACAGATTTTGTAGAGAGAATGGAAAGGGTACAAGAAGAAGCAGGGGCAGTACTAAGAAAGGCTTAGGAGGAGATGAAATGACAGGTGTATAGGGGAAGGAAAGAGGGAGAAGAGTGGAAGAAAGAAGACAAAGTAATGTTAAGTATGAAAGATCTAGTGTTCAAAGATCGACTAGTGAAGAAATTAGTGGATCAATACATTGGTCCGTATATTATAGACAAAGTAGTGTCTACTAATGTGGTCAGATTATGACTGCCAACTTCAATGAGGATACATTTGGTAGTAAATGTTAGTCGAGTAGTACAATACAAGGACAAAAGATAGAAGAAGCAAAACTGGTGGAAGTAGAAGGAGTAGAAGAATGGGAGGTGGAAAGAATTTTAAATAAACAAAAAACAAGGGGAGTGGTGAAGTACTTGATGCAATGGAAGGGGTTTACAGTGAAATATGACACATGGGAAAAGGAAAAGGATTTAGGAAATGCAAAGGAAGCTATAGCTAAGTTTGAAGGAAGGATGAATGCAGAAGTAAGATGACAGGAGAGATTGGATATAGCAGAAGAAAGAGACTTTAGGAGGAGAGAATTACTAGGAAAACATATGGCAAAGATGTTGTATAGATAGGATGATGGGAAGTTTGAGGAAAAATACCTAAGGAAGTTAGAAAGGAACTGGAAAAAATGGAAGTCAGTTTCTCTGGAGGAGAAACCTTGAAGGGGGGGGTAATGTCAGAGTTCAAGACAGTGGACTCTAACTATTTTATTTTCTTTCTCTCATCTTCTATTTTATTTTCTTTTTATTTTTTTATTTTATTTTGGGGAACTTAGAGATGAGGTTGGTGTGATGTCATGGTCACACAACATGACTCAGTGTCACAAATCAGTTACTGTCACTGTCACATAATCACATGTCACATTGGAAGGATATAAAAGGCTCTGGAAGAATGACATCATATAATATATATAACACATATTGACCTTAAGGCAAACATATAGCTGTTTAGAGTAGGCTAAGTAGAATAGTACAGACTATGGGGTTGTAGTATATAAGGTAGACAATCCTGTACAGGGTTCTCTATTGAGTTCTCTTGTGTTAATCTAATATAAGGTTCATTCACTTATTTCATCCTAAGGATTGTTGTGGTAACCACTAGTCACAAAGACCAATGACTACACAAGTGGTAAATCTCTTAATATGGATATCAAGTGGGAAGTTCACAAAAGAACTCAACAAGGAGCCACTTCTTAATTAGAGTTCTATTTATACAAAGTCCTCATGGTCCATGCTACTAATAATTAACTCTGCCCTTATGTCCATGCTTTTTCTTCATGTTCGCCTCAAGGTCACCATGTTGTATACATGTGCCCTGACATTATCTTCTAGATTCTTCCACCACCTTCTAGGCTTATGACATCACATCATGTGACATGTCATGTGACTGAAGTGTCACGTGCCTCTTCATCATCCAAAAGAAAAAGAAAAAGAAAACGGAATCCCTATAAAGTCAGAAAATAAAAGAAAAAGAAAATAAAAATTGTTTATGTCCAAAGCGTCCTATAACAAGGATTTGAGCTTGTAACACTTTGGTGTTGGCTAGTCTAACACTTCTTTTACCTTATCTTCCTCCATTTTTATCCCTTCTAGCCCTATCACTACTCCTAAAAATCCTACTTCTCTCACCTTCCACTAACACTTCTCTGGCTTTATATACAGATCATTCTCTGCTAATCTCCTTACTATTTCTTCTACCAACTCCTCGTGCCTCTCTTCTCCTTCTGTTCCAATAATTATGTCATCTATAAAGCTCGCTACTTTCCCAGTATTGATAAGATCCCATAGAATCTCATTTATCATGGTCTGGAATGTTGCTGGTGAATTTGTTAGTCCGAAAAATATCACAGTCAGTTTGAATGACCCCTCTGGTATTGTAAACACTGTTATGACTTAAAGCTCAGGGTTAAGCAATAAGATAACTCTTGTATTCGAGTGACACAAGAGAACTCGATAGAGTTCCAAGTACAGAGTGGTCTACCTTATATACTAATCTCCATGGTCCGTGCTAACTACTGTGCACCCTACCCTAAATGACCATGAGTAATACATGAGG
>Ga0157364_1003599_pt1 | contig 15087 bp, 6 predicted proteins | sample AttsexASBM2_FD_111476 | JGI IMG/M metagenome (GOLD analysis project Ga0157364, IMG submission 111476) | Fungus gardens microbial communities from leaf cutter ant in Ribeirão Preto, State of São Paulo, Brazil - Atta sexdens ASBM2 | ecosystem: Host-associated > Fungi > Mycelium > Unclassified ... | reverse complement strand
TATATATATATATATATATATATATATATATATATATATATATATCTCTTTATTTAACGTGTGAGCATCCTGCCGTTCAATGTACAGTGTGGTTTTAAAATTTCTCGTCATACTACTCCCTTGCGTTGGTATACTATTTTGCTGGACATTTCTGGACCGCCGCGCCTTGTATATAGTAGAACAAATTCATTTTTAATTTTCATCCCAGCCGACGCAGCTAAAGATCACGCTCACGTGTTTTATACATACTACATACTTTTATTTACGATTGAGCATGGCGTAAATTGATGCGGTTCGCTATATACTTTGAATCGACACAGTGTCTCAGCTATTGCTAAACGGAGAAGCATTTAAATGGCAAATAATATGAAACGCAGGATATTGTCTTTCTGAACAGTATGATGCGACGAGAAAAATAAAGACACGATGCGGCCCGCTGGCCCTTGAGGGCGGTTTGTGAAAGCATTTTTTGGGGAAACAGAGTTTGCTCGTTTCCTGTGATGTGACACAGATTACCACCTTCGCGCAGCTGCATGATCCCGGTCGCTTCATGCTTCGATTCTTTTTTTTCAGATTATCTCAATCATCGATTAATCATAAATAATGCTCGATAATATGTGATATATAAATCCCCCCCAAAATAATCATCATATATATATTTAATATTTATTATAATATTTTATTAATTTATTCTATGTTTTAATATTTATTTAAATTAATATTTTATTAAAATTATATATTTATAAAGATATGGAATAATATTAATTTTATAATATTTAATTAGCTTATTTCTCTCTTTCCTCTATCTTTCTTTTTCTCTTTATAAATTGAAAGAAATAGTAAAATTTATTTTAAACAATATTCTACAGTCTAGACATTCTTTTATTTTCGATGATTGAGAAATCTTATTTATCTTTGATTTCCGGAAACTGCAGCGATTTTGGTTAAATTTTCAATATTTTTGCACCTGTATCACCACCGCGTTGAAGGGCACTATCGTGTTTGTCTCGGATGCACAATACAGCAAGATTAATAAATTCAGAAATATAAACATGTATTTTTATCAACGCGTTATTAGTCTTTGCAAAAAATATTTGATCACTTACGATTATATAGTTTTAAATTTTTGCACGTAAAACTGTAAATCACATTTTCACTATATCGTGTATGCAAATTTCGTTAACGTATCTGCGCAGAAACAGAAAATATTTTCCTGAAGACCGCACAAAATCATTACTTTGTTTGAAAAATGTACAGCCATGCGTGATGTTGTTTGTTAATTGTATTGTAAAATGTTTGAATGAGAAGAACTTCACATGATTATGTTGACTTTTAATTATCATTAATTGCTTATATTACAATATTTAATCCTTTCGCCGCAGACGCACATCTTTTAAAATTATTAACAAAATTTATATTTTTTGTGTAATGTAATTGTGCTCATATATAATGTATGGCTATAAATTAAAAAAAAAAAAAGAAAATGTAAGGAAATAACTTTATAATCTTTTACGTGGCGAAAGTATTAAAACTAAATTGTAAAACTACTTTTTATGTGTGTAAATAATTGTATGTTGAATTCGTGCGCATGCTTCAATGTAATTATGTCGCATTGCACATTATTCGCGTCGCTAATGCACGACATTTGTTTAAATTTTATCATTTTTCAGTTTTATATTGGCGCCTTGCGTGAATTTGCATATCGTATGAAATACGAACAACACTTCATTATTGTATCAAATTGTATAGTATCAATTTTTAATAAATAAAATATCAATTACACTATTGATATGTACAGTTATCAATTATTATTAAATAAAATATTCATAGAAAGATCTTTTCTCAATTTATTGCATATGATGTTAATGTAATGATGCGAGCATTTGCAAAAAAAAAGAATAATTAACATTAAAAGATATTTTACTTACAAATATTTTACAAGAAGTTATTATAAAGTACATTTATTCAGATTTACGCGATTCATTATTCAATGTGACATTTTTAATTTCGTCACGCCTTCTGCTTGCCTGCCTGCTTGCCTGTAAATATAATCTGTGATCTCGAAGAATGAGCCTGACCAAAAAAAAAACCTCTTTCCCCAAAAAGAGTGGTGCCAGACAAAATTACTAACGCGCGTTACAGTTTCGACCTATTACTTTCCGACAGACGACGATGAAGAACCTACATTCAAGGACAAGTTAGTGGCCGGAATGTTTCGTTGTATCGACATCTTTTGCGTCTGGGATTGCTGTTGGCTTTGGCTCGAGTTTCAAAAGTACGTGTCCCTGTTGGTCTTTGATCCATTCGTAGAGCTCTTCATCACACTCTGTATCGTCGTTAATACGCTGTTCATGGCATTGGATCATCACGACATGGACAAAGATATGGAAAGAGTACTCAAATCTGGTAATTACGTAAGTATCAGTTGTGTCACTTTGAAATAAAAAAAAGTGATATATACGCCTAATATATTATACGAATTTAATCAAATTAACAATTATGTTGACGATTCAATTCAAATCCTAGTTCTTCACGGCGACATTCGGCATTGAAGCGACTATGAAGTTAATAGCGATGAGCCCAAAATATTATTTTCAAGAGGGCTGGAATATTTTCGATTTTATCATCGTCGCCCTTTCGCTTGTGGAGTTGGGTCTCGAAGGTGTGCAAGGTCTGTCGGTATTACGATCTTTCAGATTGGTGAGTGTTCTCTTTATTATTCTGTTAATCGATATAAGCAATTTAATCGCACGAGTTATTGAAAATTTGATTTCTTTCAGTTGAGAGTGTTCAAGCTAGCTAAATCGTGGCCTACGTTGAATCTGCTGATTTCCATCATGGGCAGAACGGTGGGCGCGTTGGGTAATCTAACGTTCGTATTGTGCATCATCATCTTCATCTTCGCCGTGATGGGTATGCAGCTCTTCGGCAAAAATTACGTTGATCACGTCGATTACTTCCCGGACGGTGATCTACCCAGATGGAACTTCACTGACTTCATGCACTCGTTTATGATCGTTTTCCGAGTGTTGTGCGGAGAATGGATCGAATCTATGTGGGATTGCATGTTGGTCGGTGACGTCTCCTGTATACCCTTCTTCTTAGCTACCGTCGTCATTGGTAACTTGGTCGTAAGTACAAAAGCGAAATCTTTTCAATAGCAATTTTTTATGTAACCAGTGCAAGATCCTTTCATATTAAATTATTCAATTTGCCAACGATTAATTACGTTATGTTTCCACGAATAGGTTCTGAATCTCTTCTTAGCTCTGTTGCTCAGCAACTTCGGCTCATCGAACCTGTCGGCCCCGACTGCGGACAACGACACAAACAAGATTGCGGAGGCGATCGATCGAATAGCGCGTTTCATTAAGTGGATCAAACGAAATATCCTTGCTTTTGCTAAGTTGATGCGAGCCAAATTCACCAATCAGATATCCGATCAGGCGCCAGGTGAGGGACCGTCCAACAGTTGGAAAGAAGGTTTATATCCAATCAGATCGCTTGCTGTGTGCGCTGTGTAGTTCGTGGCACTGTCTTTCAGTTTTTGCTTTACACTTCTTTCACACGTTTTGCTGGTGCCAGTCGGCGACCGATGTAATAGATTAAAATATATCACGCGTGATGACGAGCTATGAATTACAACGACGAACAGAGCGGACGAGTGATTCGATCATATTTTGTTGTTCAAAATTATTTTTAAGTGACATTCAACATTTGTTTATTTTGTATCATTTTAAATGTTTTGATTTATCATTTTTGTAATATTTACTATCGATCATAAAGCATATATACGTCGACTGGTACATTCGATTTATTATGCAGATTTCTTAAATTTTACTTGGTTTGCTATTATGCTCCATTAAAATCGTTGTAACATAATTGTAATTGCATTGTAACGTAATTCTATTTACGATTTAATATGAATAATAAACACTCTTTCCTCCTCCTAAATTGATTACAATTAGCCCGGTTTGAGTCTAATCATATTTTTGATTGAGTAATTTTCGAAAATAAGATAAAATCGAATGGTTCAGTGTGTTTAATGCACGATGAGATTAATGCAAATTAAGTTTTGTTTCGCTGATTAGCTGCCTGGCAGTTATACGTTGCTATGCATTTTACTTTGGGAACGCATTTTACTACGTAACTTCAATGGCGATGAAGTTCGTTCAAGAATTTATTACACTAAGCAGAAATATACATATACATAAAAAATCACACGATGCATGCTGCATTCATTTTGCTGTTTTTGTATCAGACTGCTGTAAATTTTTCTGATCAAATTAATTTTTCGTTTTAATAAAAATATAAATATAAAAAAAATGAAAATATATATAAAAATGAAAATATATAAATATATAAATATAAATAATATAATTCTTCAAATACATACCTACATATATTCTAACATTTAATTAAATATACAAGCAATTTTTAAATACCTTTCATATATCTTAAAAACACATTATATTTAGATGATAATCTGAACAGCAATTTATTTTTATTCCGATGAATTTATATAATTTCATAACCGCTGACTGTAAAATTAACAGCGAATGTGTCAATGCAGCAAGTATCATGCGCAAAGCATCTACATTATGAATCATTGACACACTGTTTCGAACTGGATTGGGTCACTGATATCATTGGACATAGATGACATCATATACAATTGCATGCAAACATGATCATGTTACTAATTTGATCTGATTCCTCAATTCGACGTGTTGGGAATCGCGACGGAAAACAATCGCGCCCGTGTGTATGAGCCTGTATATACGGTGATTGGATTTTTATCTATACAGTATTTTGTATAGTTTCTAGCGCGTTTCAATTTGTTTTCCGATACGAATTTCCTAATAAGGGCGGGTTAGAGATTTTGTATGACTGTGCAGATGGGATTGATCGCGATGGGGACCTAGATCTTGCAGATGGAGAGTTGGACGCATACAGAGACAAAAAGAGCGCCAAAGAGCTTAATCAGCTTGAAGTTGCCATTGGTGACGGAATGGAATTTACTATTCATGGTAAGCGTGGAAACAATCAAAGTACAATTCAATATAACAATAATCCTTTCATGTATAGTTTTTAGCTGACAGAGATATTGCATAAAATGTCTAAGTATTATATATTATATAAAATAATAATAAAAAGATTATTTTTAATTGTTACAGGAAATTGTAAATTTTTTTCATAATTATGTAATTAATTAATTAAAAGATAAAAAATGTAAAGTTTAAAATTAATCCTCTGCCAACAATGGATTTTAAAGGCACAATAAATTTAAATCTGTAAAAAAAAAATAAAATACAATAATCGAACTTGTGTGATAAAAACTTTTTATTAAATTTTTCACGAGTAAAATTTTTTAAAGATTGTTATGTAGTTCGGAATACAATATGAAAATTTGCACTTCAAATTCAAAGATTCAGATTATGGCCGAAGGATAAAAATTTTACATTGCTGACGAAGGATTAAAAACTTGTTACACAATTAAAAATTATGTAAATTTCTTTTTTTCTTAAAAACTTGTATTTTTGATTAATTAAGTTTCAAAAAAAAAAATATTGTATAGCTATGATTAATATATCGAATTTGATTCCCTTTTCGAAGGAGATCTGAAGAATAAACTGAAGAGGGGTAAGCTGTGTATGAACAATACGAAAGTTATCGCGAATTCAATAAATCACCACGATTATAGACTGGACAACGATTATATTAATCAGAACGAAGATGACACTATCAGGTCGGTTAGATTTTTCATAAAATTCTCATGTATCTCAGATAATATCATTAAGAACACACCTTATTCGATTGTTCTTTCAACAGTAACAAATCATATGGCAGTCACAAAAACCGCGCGTTTAAAGACGAAAGTCACAAAGGCAGTATGGATTCATTAAACGGCGAAGAGAAGAAAGATGCGAGCAAAGAAGATTTAGAACAGGAAGAAGGTAAGCGTGGTAATTATCTAACTTTGCAAAATTATTCAATAATTTGAAAAAAGATATTGGCAAATGGTAATCACAGATTAGAAGATTTTTACCGCCGTATATTTTAAGCTAATAATGATAATTGAAACTACTTCTATCCAGATTTAGAAGACGAGGGTGAAGAAGAGGAAGATCGACTCGATGGCGAGATAATACAAGTGGACGAGGATCCTATTCAATCGAGTTACCCGGCTGATTGCTGTCCGGAAAATTGCTACAAAAAGTTTCCATTTCTGGCCGGCGATGATGACGCTCCATTTTGGCAAGGTTGGGCAAACCTGAGATTTAAGACCTTCCGGTTGATCGAGAACAAATATTTCGAGACTGCCGTCATTACCATGATCCTTCTAAGTAGCTTGGCCTTGGTAAGATAATTTCCTTATTTTTTTTTATAAATCCAAGATGTATATTTAACAATAAAAAGCAACGTGCGAAACCGATTTACAGGCTTTGGAGGACGTTCATCTTCAACAACGACCTGTCCTGCAGGACGTACTGTATTATATGGACCGAATATTTACTGTGATCTTCTTCCTCGAGATGTTGATCAAGTGGCTGGCTCTAGGTTTTAAGAAGTACTTCACGAATGCCTGGTGCTGGCTCGATTTTATCATCGTCATGGTAAGTCGTATTTTTTTCTTTCTTTGATACTTTAACCCGATTATCAGAAATATTTGATTTTGTACAATGTGTGCAATTGAGTAGCCTCGTGATTACTGAAAGATAATGATTCAACGTTCATCCGAAATTTCAATGAAGATTTGAATGCGTGAATTAAAAATTTTAATATAGAAAAAATTTTAATACATATTATAAAAAGCTCGATTGCACACTTGACAATTTACGAGAGAGTCTTATCGTTCTCGAATGACTTCATACACGAATCAATTATTCAGTGTATTGCTTTCGCGTTTGTATATTTACGTCGCTTCGAAGAATAGCACGATATCGGTAGCGTGTCATCTAATCTTGAAAACAAATCGTCATTCACAACACGAGATTGCAAAAAAAGGTATCCGTGCTTCGATAACGAAAATTTAAATACTTTAAATACTTTAAATAAGGATAAACAAAATATGATATGATAAATAATTGATATAATAAATAATTTGATGTGATAAATAATTAAGTTTTAAATAAGATCATCAGAATCGATGCACGGATGATTTTTTTCCTGAATTTTTATCGCGCAAAAAGAAGATCTCTCTCGTTTTTACGATATTTTATCTCCTACCCCCTTCTTTTTCTTTCTTCACTTTTAAAACTTTGAACAACTAATGCCGACGTGCGAAGCAATGTGGGAGCCGAGCGTCGAAGCTTCCGGTGGATTTCTCTTAATCGATCGCCATTAAGTATTATTGTAAGAACTGATACATAATATGTCTCGTCTGATGAATATTTGATGAAACTAGCTATCGCTCATCAACTTGGGTGCTGTCTGGGCCGGTGCAGCTGACATCCCGGCCTTCCGTTCCATGAGAACACTGAGGGCTTTGAGACCTTTACGAGCAGTCTCACGGTGGGAGGGCATGAGAGTAAGTCATCGGTCGACGAGGACTTAAGTGAACAATAATGCAAAGAAAAGCCTGATTCGGCTTATCGCAACGACGTTTGATGGATCGTACGGAGCTAACGGATCGGTCACGTTAACATGATAGCACGTTTAATTTGACCGCCGCGCGGACCTCCGATTGACGAGGGACTGCCGGTTATGCATGAATTGTTCCTTTCTATCTTTCTCTCTCTCTCTCTCTCTCTCTCTCTCTCTCTCTCTCTCTTTCTTTCTCTTTCTTCTTCTCAAAGTAGTGACAATCGGGAACGAATCGAAACGTGTCGAAATCGTTTTACAGAATCGAAGATTTAAGCATTGACTCATATACATTAATATAGAAAATTATTTCTAATGCGAGATATTTCTGTGCATACATCATCAACTTTTCTTTACGTAAGTCAATTTTTATCAAACAAGTTTATTTGATCAAAATTAATAAATTTGTAATTTTGTAAAAAGTATTTTTACTGGCTCTCTCTACTCTGCTAAACATTTTCATGAGAAAGCAATCATAGAAAAGAAATAGTTTATTAATGCTAATTATAAAGTCAAAGCGAAAATCAGCGATCTCATAAAACAAGTTGGATCTATTTCGGCTCGATTCCGATCGATTGTTAAATCAATGACTTAGATAGAGTACGATATCGATCCGTTGGACGCAGTACGAAGCTTCGGCTTTTGAAATATCCGTTGTGAAATGGAAACGAGGTGAAAAAATGGAAATCTTAAGGGGCTAAGCGGGAAGATCAGCTATGGCGAGGATAGCTTGTATTACGGTGTATTATGGTGTACTATGGTGTGCTTACCGATGTGCAGAGATACACTGGCGTCTCTACTTGGTGTCTGCACTGATACCTGCGGTCATTGTCGTATATTACTAGCTAAAGTCGCCTATGTACGCCTTTTCTAACAGTCTCTTGGTACCAATGATCGTTGTGCAAAATATCGAATATTTATACATGATATATATATATATCTATATATATTATATAAATATGCTTTTTGTGTAGTGTAAAAATTTCCTCGTACGTGTGTGTGTGTATGGATATACGCGCGCGTGTGTGTGGTGTTACGTGCGTCCTTTATGCGCGCAACATGTAATATGTTTATTGAGATCTTTCTTGGAGCATCGCGATGTTTCATCGCGAGTATATATATATATATATTTTTTTTTTTTTAATTATCGACAAGGTCATTGAGATGTGAGCAAATTTAATTTCTTTCCCAATTAATTGATACAATCTTGTGAAACATAGTATAGAGCTTTTGTATTCGTCGCATGCGACGATAAATTAAATTAAAACTCGCTTGATGCATCGCGATCGCAAGTATGACAAACCTTTTCGTCTGTTTCAGGATGCAGCCGATAGTACTTGCTCGTTATAACGATAATCCCGAGCTGTTTGTCGTTCTATCTATCTCTGTTTCTGATTGCGCGTGTGTGTGTGTCTATATATGAATACATATGTATTTCTCCACGTACACATGTAAAAATATATATGCACATACATACAGTTATGTATATCTCCTGATTACTGTTAATTGCTATATGTGCCGTACCTGGAATCTATTGCCTCTATCTTCCTTGTTTATATGATTGTCGTATTATAATTAATGTAATGTGTCCTCTGTTCTATAAGTACCGTTATGAAATTTTTCCTATTTTCTTAGCAATTTTTAATTTAATTTATATATGCAGCAAACAGATAAGTTTTGCAATACATCAACTATTTTCTAAAAGTTCAGATTTTTTTATGGATATATTATTTTGTAATAATTTAAATATTCTATCAGTAAACTCTGATTATCAATGCTTTCTAAATGCGTATTGTTTACATTACCATTTAAATATTATTCTTGGGATTAATTTATGACGTTTACAAAATTTAAGATAATTTATTTATCAATATTGCGTGAAAATATACGCATGAATATCGCGAAATGAGAAAGTGCAAGAGAAAGTTGTTTTCTCAACATTGTGTTAATTGTCTACTAAACAAATGATATGCTCTCTATTTTTGCACGAAAATAACGGTACTTATAGAATAATGATACCGTAATGTATATATGAGTATTTACATATATATATATATATATATATATATCTAGCTAGAGAAATATCGAGGCTCTCCACAGATCGACAGCCCCTCGAATTTCGTCTTTGTACAGATATCCAAATGTCTTAATTCGTCGTGGAGTCGAAGGAATACGCAGTAATACGTCGATTTCGTCTTTTGACTTCCTCCCTTCCCCTCTTTCTCTTCATCCTGGCCTTATCCCAATATCCATGAATCGTCGGAATTGATCAAGTCTATCCCTCACACGTCTGTCTACCTCTCGCTGTGATTCGCTCTCGTTTCTCGCTCGCAGGTATCGCTCATTAACTTCGTAGCGTCGCTCTGTGGCGCTGGCGGGATTCAAGCCTTCAAAACAATGCGGACCCTAAGGGCCCTAAGGCCGCTCAGGGCGATGTCTAGAATGCAGGGGATGCGGGTATGTAGCCCACCGTCTCAGCAGACCTTGTCGCTTGCTCTACGTCTGCCGTGGAGAAAACGGCAGAGTCGATCCCCCTTGTTTAATCCCTTCAATACCGGGGAGTATAATAATGTTTCTTAATCCCCATCAACGATATTTACCATCGAGGGGAACAACGTCAGGAAGAACATTCTTTTATGAATATTTACTTAATCATCGTAAACGAATTTTACTTGAGCTTGATTTATTTCAAGTATAAAGTAAACTGTTGCATTATAGAAAAGTTATTAAACCTATATAATGGAATAGATAAATTTTTTAAAAATAAGAACTAATCACAAAATTTAAGATTGATACACAAGTTTTGAAATAACTATTTGATTTTTTTGTAAAATTTTTAGCTAAAATATAAAAATGTGTTACACGTTTCGAGATTACAAAGGGAAAATTTTATAACATATTCTTGACAGATACAAAAAAAGTTTATTAATTAAATCTATGTAATTTTTTTCTCATGATGTGTTATCTTAGCTCTTAGTTCATCAAACTCTTGCTATTACGAATTGATTTTTATCTATCGTTTATAAATTATTAAATTATATTACCATCATTTTCTGTCTCTCACATATTAATACTTATACATTATCTGATTAAATTCTCGCACCAGGAATAATAATTCTCAGATTATATGGATTCAAAAATCATCATTGTTTCCTTTTCTTCCATAAAATTCGACCGATTACGTTTATCAAGAGCCTGCATCGTTGTCAATTATTTTAATGTAGATTGCAAGTAAAAAAATTGCGCACTGAATACCTTATTCTTCAAATATGTGTGTAATTTCATTTTCTAATATTTTTTGAACGTATATAAGGTAAATAGAATGGATACTTTCATGAATCATTTATATATAATACAAATGCAAACATATAATGACATTCTTTATCAAGATATTATCAAGAGGTTATCTTCGTAAAATTATATAAAAATAATTTCATATAAATTTTTATTATAGTTTAAAAATATGTAATATCTGTGACATTCGGTGATACCGACTCTTGAAAAACTACAAGATCGTCGATCTGGAATCGACTAAAACACAATATTACATTTTCTTCCTGTTGCACGGGAACATGCTAAAATAGAGGCAGTCGCGAATGCACGGCAGAGCTTAGAAATGCGAATGCGTGAAGCAGCGCGTAGATGATTCGTCGTTCACAACCGATCAACACTACACTAATCGAAAAACACGCAAATAGAACATAGAAACACGCGCTTTCATCTTTACATTGTCATTGATACACGAGTCGTACCATCCCATCTTCGTGTGAAAATGTCTATACGTAAAAATATTTACAACAGTACATTTAAATGTGAAGATCAAAATGGAACATCACGTATATCTGACTTTGTATATCACAAGCCTGATAATAGTGCGTGTGACAACGTTACACTCTGAAAACTCTGGACATACACACATACACACAAAATTTAGCCATATTAAATTTCTATTCATATCGCATTTAGGATTAAATATAATCGAATTTTGAAATATATTTATATTCGATATATCAAGTATTATTACAAATATTATTTCGGTCAGTAATATTTTTAATCAGTAACGTTTGCAGTCGAATGTGCGATATGAGTATACAAAGGGATACTTTATTCATCTCTCATAACGTGTAGTGAAGGCTCGCCTTTTATGATAATCGCGACGAATCTCCTCGCAAATACTCATACTTATATCACATACTCGCAACACAAGGTCGCTGAGACACTGGGTTGTAGTAATTACTGTCATGCCCACGCCCTGACACTTCTTCTATTTTACAGTAGATCGCTGCAAATCGCTCCTCGGAGCACTCAATATTTTATTTCTTGAGTTTTGCTTTTGCACGAGACCACGAAGGTAGCAGGATGCGATTGTTTCCGAATTTACAGGATTTATATGTTTCTCAGGAAACTTTAATTCGTGCATAAATTGAAAAGAGAAACTTTTTGATAAACAAATGCAAGTAATTCTGGGAAACATATTAATCATATGGATCGCGTAAGTTCTATAGAATTCTAATTTGCTCTTCTTTTTCAAATATTATATACTGAATGTCCTAAGAGAGGAGGAAAAGTACTAAATTTTTTTAAAAAGAGGCTAGATATCTAAGGGAAATTGTTTATCTAAGACATTTAGCGATTATGGATGGATTGCCCACTTCTCGTCATAAAATATCGTAATAATAATTATTCCTTAAGTGAAATTAAAAAGATAAGGTTTTTTACCGAATAATATATAAGCTGCATAATTTGGCTTGCTTATTAATGTTCGATGTTTAAAAAATGCTGCTTAATTAAATATTCGACATAATTTAGGGAAACACCCAATAAATTATGCCCAAGTGAGCCCGCGTTATTCGTGTACATTTTTGTGGGATATTCTGTATATAAATTGCTTAGACGTAGTATTTGCAACTGGATTGCTTAGTAGACATGAAGATCGAATGCTTGCTTGCTTTCGTCAGCTTTTCGTTCGTGCTGTAACTTGCGCTTGCTTTACATGTTGATCTTGCCTGTGGCTTTCTTTCTTTAGTACACCCAAGTATGGAACTTGTAGATATAAATTTACACGCGCGTTATCATCACTGATCAATCAAAGTCACAGTTACATATTATATTTAATCAATTATATTAATTGTAGTTAACATCCCACTTAAATTACAATTTACATACACACTAATGAAATTACATCTAAATTAACCGCTCTATGATCCGCGCTATAATGATCATTAAAATAAGGAATAAGGATTTAATAATAAATGTTATTTTTCTACCTGCATAATAAAAATAGATCTTTTGGTGTGTATGTAAATCAAGATTCGGAAAGTATTACTCAAATTCTAATTTATTTGGTAGACATTTGCTTATAATCGTATATTTCGATTAATTAGGGCTATTTGAAAGTGCCTGTAAAGCTAAAATATCATGCACAGAATTAAGTTACTGCACAGAGGAACGCAAATAAATATTTTATTCACAATTAAATTTTTATTCTATTTTATTCTATTTTGTAATAATATTAAATTTCGAGCGAATATTATTTTATAAAGAAAATTATTATTTATAATAAATTAATCAGATTATTTATTCAAGTATTATTAGAATAACATTTTATTTCAAATTCATTAAAAAAATTCAACATTATTAATGTTTTTAATGATCATAAATTAAAAAAGAAATATATATTATTTTTCTTTACTTAAAATATAGGATAGTTGTATCAGATTAATTTTTTATGGGATAAATAAATTTTTCGCGATTTTAGTCTTAACACGAGCACATTAAACATATAGCGCGTGACACAATCGCATATAAATAAGAGCATAGATGCAGAAATTCTTAGCGAAATGTCACGAGTCTGACATCGCGTCTAATCGAATTTCGTCTCTCATAGGTAGTCGTTAATGCCTTGGTCCAAGCCATTCCATCCATCTTCAACGTATTGCTGGTATGCCTTATTTTCTGGCTTATATTCGCTATCATGGGGGTGCAGCTGTTTGCTGGCAAATATTATAAGGTGAATATATTTTTATTATTATATGCGAATAGAAATCGATAATCGATTTTCAGAAGAAAGACAAATATTCTTTAATTTTTAAGGGGATAAATGGGAGGGGGATATCTTAAGCATAATTTTCTTAAAAACTGTTCTGAAAAAGGGAAATAAAAAGTATTGCCCAGATGCCCAAAAGTCTTAAAATTCGTTATTTTTACATTCTTCTGTTTCACAAGGAATTCTGTTTCACATACAACTAATATAAAAACTATAATATAATATAATATACCAGTAAAAAATATATAACTATAAAATTAAAATTTTTTTTCTGAGGATATTCTGAACATTTCACTTATCAACTTGATATTCTTTAGACGCATTTAAAACTAAATAATTCTCGTAACTTATTTTTAAGAGACTTTTCTTTTTAAATTTATTATAGAATTTAATTCAAAAAATAAAAATGTCATGCTGTACAATTTCACTTTCGTTGCAGTGTGTCGACGCGAACAAGACGACGCTCAGCTACGAGATAATACCGGATCGTAACGCTTGCAACACCGAGAATTATACGTGGGAAAATTCGCCGATGAATTTCGATCACGTCGGGAAAGCGTATCTGTGCCTATTCCAAGTGGCGACTTTTAAAGGATGGATTCAAATTATGAACGATGCGATCGACTCTAGAGAGGTGAGTATAATCTCACAATTTTTACTTTTTTTATCGATATATATGTTGTAACACATCGTTCAACCGTTTACAGATCGATAAGCAACCGATTCGCGAAACGAACATTTACATGTATCTCTACTTCGTGTTTTTCATTATATTTGGATCGTTTTTTACCCTCAATCTGTTTATCGGAGTGATCATCGACAATTTTAACGAGCAAAAGAAGAAAGCTGGCGGATCCCTCGAGATGTTCATGACAGAAGATCAGAAGAAATATTATAACGCCATGAAGAAAATGGGCAATAAGAAGCCTCTAAAAGCCATTCCTCGACCGAGGGTAAGTTATATAAATAATAAAGACACTATACATATATAATAATAGAATAAAATTTGTTTCCACTAATCCTTTTTTTTCTAAAAATAAATTCAATATAAGTGTGTGTGCTATACAATTTACTATTTATTCAAATATCGAAATTTGAATTTGAATTACAAAATAAAAATGACAAAGACTCTAATTATTCACATTTAATTATTTCTATAATAATTTCTATAATAATTTCTATAATTTCTATAATCTATAATTTCTATAATAATTTTTCCGCTAAAACGTGTTGATAGAATTAGGATTAATTAATTTAAGTAAATAAATTTCCCACCCAAAAAATTCGTAATTAATTTTATATAATTAATTACATATAAATAAAACCTATATTGATTATTTTTGCTAAATAATAATATCAAATTTTTATTATACACATAAAAATTTAAAAAAATTAAAATATTGTTTACAAAAAATCAAAACAGACAGTTATATCTATATATAATTTATGAAATATTT
>Ga0157364_1003598_pt1 | contig 15088 bp, 5 predicted proteins | sample AttsexASBM2_FD_111476 | JGI IMG/M metagenome (GOLD analysis project Ga0157364, IMG submission 111476) | Fungus gardens microbial communities from leaf cutter ant in Ribeirão Preto, State of São Paulo, Brazil - Atta sexdens ASBM2 | ecosystem: Host-associated > Fungi > Mycelium > Unclassified ... | reverse complement strand
TATGTGTGGAAAATGAAATATTTTATAATATCATACATTTTACAAGATTCTTTTTACAAAATTCTTTTCTTCAGCTTCTTTCTCCTGATACAATATTATGAAATCATCATGAAATATTTTCCCGATATTATCTTAAGTCTTTAACATTATATTTTCGTTATATTATCGCATTGCATAAAAACGGTATATAAATAGTATTAAAAACTGGGAAAAAGAAGACTACGCGGGATCGTAAGATTAATTATCTTAACCCATTTCTTTCGTCATTCATGGAAACTTCTTTCATTCGTGTGCATTTTTCACTTTCATTCTGGTAGCTCTCCGTTTTGTTTGTCGTTAATTACATAAATACGGAAATGAAATTAAATCACTCAAAACGATTCGCGCGTATCCTCTACAACAAAACGGATGATTATCTTTGCGTTGAGTGAACGCATGAAACTATACATATAAAATGAGCCTTTTCACACGGTTTATTCGAACGTGTGAATTCAGGAAGTGACAATAAAGTCACAACAAATTCTTCGCATAAACGTTGCAACAGGAAGTATTCGGGCATATCCAAGTCGTCCAAACAATTATTGTTGATCGATTGCAAAATCGCCGCGCTCGCTAAAGAGCCTGGCGACTTATCATATAAATATAAGGTCAGGAAGAAGAAGAGGATCGAGAAAAAGGAGAAAGAGAGAGTATTATCGTTGAGACAGATATGAGGTCCTCTCTGAGCCTAGGAGCAGCTTTGCTCCTGACGATAGCTATCATCCGATTATGTAAATCAGAACATACGTGTGGACATTTAGGGTCAGGTATGTTGATTGCATTTACAAAATTTATATTCGTTAAACGTTCCCATCGATACGTCGCGTTGGAATTCTTTGAGGGAAAAAAAAGACTCTTGTATATGTCATGCTCATATCTCTTTTGATTCTTTAGGCACTAACGCGTGCAAATGCGGGGAAATAGTGGTGAAATCGGCGAAGGTGCAAAAACCGCTGTTCTACGCGTCGCCGGAAGCAATCAACGAAGCTGCAGTGGCACGCGAAGCGGTTGGAAGATTGTCTGTGGGAACAGATCGGTGGCAGCCTGAAAATCTGGCATCTATTCCCAAATATAAACCATATATCGATGGAGCGTTTAGCAGCAGCAGCAGCAGCAGCAGTAGCAGCAGCAGCAGCAGCAGCAGCAGCAGCAGCAGCAGCTCTTCCTCGTCTTCCATCGGAATTCTTGGAGGATCGATTGGCGGAAGCAACGTTCATTCACCCTTCACTTTTGTCTCGGATAGAGTTACTTCCAATTGCGGATGCGGAAAGGATCATTCTCTGGAATCTCTGGAAGTTCGCGATCTTCTATCCTCTAATATTGAAGGAAAAGTCGTGCCCAGGTATTTCATACATGTATTCGTCGTTTCATGATTTCACATTACATTATTCTTATTACACGATTTCAACTTTCAATGTTTGTTGACAGTTTTCCACCGATCGGCGATCTGTGTTACCCGAGCCCGCCTAGCAGTAAATTCCAAGTGATCACCAAAGTAAAACCTGCATATCCTGGTAAAATCAAATGCGCCCCTCCCATTCCTTACAAGGTTTGCGTGAAAATACTCAATGGACAGATCGACGAAGCTGGATTGAGGGAACTCGGTTTAGCAACCGATGGATCAATCGGCGGGAGCGCGACTATTTTCGACAAATATATTTCTAACGATGTAACTAAGTTGGCTACGCGATACGGATCGCACGCGGGTGCCGGCGCTGGTTCGACCACGTATGGATCGTATTCAGGTGCTAACGCGGGTTCGATCGCTTACGGATCGTACGCAGGTGCCAGCGCAGGCTCGACCGCGTACGCAGGTATCGGACGATCGAGTATTGCGACGTCGAGTAACGTCGAGACGATCCAAGGATCGAGCAAATCTACTTGTGATTTTGGCGATGATGCAGGTACGTCTCTCAATTTAATTTGATATATGTATAACTAACAGTAAGATATATAGAGAATACATCAGTACCTCTTTTTTGAAATCTTTCCATTTACCCACGTATATTCATTATAATCAATCAGACTTGAGTGAGTAGTAATTTCACACAGACACGCGCCGCGAGTTATACTATACATAATCCAGTTATTTACGAGATTGATATAAGCAAGACTGTGAGATATAGGTAATAGGTTTGTTTATATTTTAGAGCTTCCCGAAGACTATTCGTATCCTCGACTGCCAGCGGATCCGGTGTCAGTCACTTTAGCGTATAAGAATTTCTTCCCGCGTACCGTGTACTACAACAAGAGAGCATTCGTGCCGGAAGACAAGCTGGCGTTCGGTCATCGAACCGTGCCGACCGAGTCAACACCTAGCAAAAATGTGCCGGACATTCCTGAGGAAAAGCTTCAAATCCTCAAGAAACCCATTGTAGAGTTGAAGCCGATGCCACAAGCTCCCACCATCATCGGCGCTTACGACGAGCACGAAGAAGCAAAATTGGCGGAGCTCGAGGCTATTGAGCGCGAGAAGATAAATCAGGAAGAGATCGCCGAACGGCTGCAAGAGAACTTCATTACGTACGGGTGAGTCGAAAGCGGAAGAGAATTTTGCGTATAACTTAATCGCGGCTCACAAATGATCTCGATCGATGCACCTTCGATTCGGTGATTTTACCAGAGATCAACGACAATTCTCATCAGGTTCATCGCAATACAACTTGCCGGATATACATCTCAACGTATACTTATATTTATTACGTCGAGCGTATTATTCTTTACGAATCTTGCTGTCGTTATATATGTTATATATGTTGCTTTGCGCGACACAAAGAGAGACGCATATTTAATTTCTAGATTGATTAAATGTACGTTTTGATATTTGAAAAAATGTTGCTCACAAAGATTTGCAACTTCGCTGTTTAAATCAAATCTCCAATGTTTATTATTTAAAAACATGATCTTAATCGTATCGAGTTAACATGTTGAGCAAGCATAATTTTCAAAGATGAGTATTATTAATACTAATTGCGTACGCGAGTATGTTATTTGTGTAGCAATTAAAGTTAGTAGTATCGAGATATTAGTATCGAGATATTAAATGCTAATCCCGAGATATATATATTTTCCCGAGATATATATATATATTCCCGAGAAATATATATTTTGGTGAATAATTGCTTTTAGAGACCTAGGATACGCGCCAATCAACAGGCCCTTACCAGCAGATCCTATTGGCGTATTCAACAACGTGGAAAACGTCCGTGGAGTAGACTGCGGTCCGGTAGGACCACCAGATCCCGATTACATTCCTGGCAGCGTCGTGATCAATCGAGAAGAAATCGTGGGACACGGAGACCAAGTCGAAAATGACTCCCTGAGAAACAACGACAGTTCAGACATCTACGTTCGTCATTATGACGAAATTAGCGACGACGACGACGAGGAATATGACAACGACGAGCCTATGTCTGGCATATTCGCCAGACTGAAAAGTGTCGCCCGAAAGCACGGTCATTCGTCATCCTCATGTGGAGCCGTATGATCTTTCGAATGAAATGCGTAAAAAGGACTGGCCTTATTGACGATTCGCGATTATCGAGATGAATCTTGATTGATTCTTTTGAACGCGCGAAGACGTGGACACTCTCCAAAATATTACACTAGTCCCAGTCCTGTGTCTTTGTGATGTTATTGTTATAAGATAATATAGCAGTTGTACGAGAATCAAATTGTTGATTTTATTATACAGTTCCCAAACATTCTTATTTTCCTGGTAAACAATTTTTTATATATGAATATATATAAATCGGGTGTTTGATAAAACTCTCTATAGAGATAGAACAGATTGAGTCGAAAAAGTCCTCTACTATTTTACAATTTTCGCAATAGTTGACAAAATATTAATTATTTGCCGAATATTGATTTCCAATAATTTTTGTACTCAAGTACTATCAATTTTACAAAAAAACAGCAAGTGATTGTTCATTTTCTTCTCATAGAGTTCTGAGAATTTCTTTAGAATTTTTTAGTACTGCATTTTCTCATTGTAGAACTCCATGAGAAGAAAATAAACAATTTTTGTCTCTTGTTGTTTGTCTGTAAAGTTGATAGTACTTGAGCAAAAAAATTATTGAAGACCAATATTTGGTGATCTTTAATAATTGTTAATTATTATGAAAATTGCAAAATGATAGAGGACTTTTCGACCCAATTTAGTCCGCTGTACCCCTACGCGAGAATTTTATCGTTACTTATCAAACATCCTGTATATAAATATGTATAAACATACCTACAACACGCATAAATATTCACAGTCATGTATAATTATACATCTATACATTTATATATATATGCATATACTTTTAATGACGCAATAATTACGTGGTATAATTTCATATAACTTTACAAATCAATTTTCTTTATTTCTATTTTATTTCCAACATTTTATGAATCAAATTTAATTAAACATTGGAAAAATTTTCTAATAAATTATTGTACAAACTTTAAATAAAATCTAATAAATTTCTACTATCAATAAACAATACAATTTAAACAAAGATTAATTAGAGTCAGCGCAGATAAACAGATTTGACATTCGCTGAGGATGATTCCAAAGTGAGTTGAAATGTTTAAAATAAATAAAGATTTTTATCAATTTCTGAGTAATTACCTACCTACATTTCTTAATTCTGCGCTCATGTATCTGCGTTGATTCTCATTAACCTTTGTTTGAACTGTATTGTTTGTTTAAGATTGAAAGTCTCTTTCCATTATTGATATTGATTTAACTTTGTTTCTACTATCATGCTTGACATGCTTTGTGCTATACAAAATTATTAAACTTTTCTATTTTATTATTATGTACTTTTTTATTTGCACTACTTTAATATTAATATAAAATTACTATAAAAACTTTGTAATAATAATCTTGTTTATAACAATAGAAGGATTTGTAATAATAATTATACAGCATCTTTGATAAAAGGTTCACCCAGATGATACGTTAAAGGTCAAACAGGTTTCCGTCTATATTCTACAAATGCGTCTAAAAGATTTATGATCTCTCTTCTACTTCCTCAGCTAAAACACGACCGTCAACACGTCATAAAATGTTTCACTCAGAAAAAGGGAAGCACACCACATGGTGATGTACGATGATCGCCACGATGGAAACATATCTAATGTATATCTCCGAGAGAAAGAGTGGATCTCGGAGTGTGCAGTAGCTATTTAAAGACACTTCACGCGAGTTCAAGCGTTCTCTTCGTCAAGACATCTTTTCTTTTTTCTCTTCTTTCTTCGCGAACGCGTACATGAAATTTACGATTCGTATGCACGCGTCGAACTGATTTATTTCATTTACATACGTGACATAAATTACAAACAGCGAGACAAATGAAACAAGGAACTGAACAAAACGACTGCGAGCGAAAAAAATAATTTATGATTTAAATACAAACAATATCATTTGTTTTAAATGTAAAATTCTATGTCGATATCTATAATAGATATCAAAGTATTATTCTTTTATGATGATCAGTTTGAATATCTTCTTATCTTTTGTAATATAAAAATATGCTTAGAGAAATGTGCTTCAAAGAAGTATTCTTATGGAATCGAGAATAATGCTAATATTTGAGATTTCAATATTGATTAGGTACTTTTCTAAATTGAACTATAAATTTAATCTTTTTAGCATCAATTTTTTTTCATATTATTCTAATATATATTAGGTGTAGTAAAAAGAAATCCATTATTTTTGCATGAAATTGAAAATGGAAAAATAATGGATTTCTTTTTACTACACCTAATATATGTGTATATGTATATATAAGAGAGTATATAATTAAGTTATATTGCGATGTGAATAATATACAAATAATTGTAAATCCATTTTTTATTTTCCAACATACTCTCACATAAAATATAAAGTTTTTAATAAATAACGTATCAATTAGAGACGTATAAGTAGAAAAAAATTGATTTATGTAAAGATTTCGATACACATTTTTATTTTTCTTCTTTTTTTAAGTACGACTTTTTCTCTTTCTCTACAATCATAAAGATAATATGAATGATCTAAATGATCTTATATACAATAGATTTATAAATAAATAAATATATAAATATAATATGTATATATATATATATATATATATATATATATATATAATATAATTTATTATAAATTCATAACGTGTATTAGTTTATTAATAACAATTAGCATACGTGGCGTTCATTTTTCACTTTTTAACGATAATTATCTAGTAAATAAGATGATTTGATGATCTAAATTACACAGGAAATGAGGAAACCTGCATGGACACGCATCAAGAAAAATACGTGCTTATTCCACCTTTTAATTAAATTTCTCAGCCTCGCGGGACACGTAATAACGAAAAGTTATTATTTTATTATTGTTAAAGATTTATCGCTGTGATTATACCTAAACAGGAAATATTTCATAAATTTGTCTTCGACGAAACCACTTCTATATCAGGAGCGCAGTGTATGGAATATCAGTTTAGATTTTGTAAATCCTTGTGACGATGACGGCGGTATTCAAATTACAATTTTTTATCATTATCATCGTCTGTTTCCATTCAAAGTTTTCTTATGGCATCAAATTGCCGTACAATGGTGTTAAAATAGTTACATACGGCGAGCCATGTCAATCACTACGTTATCTACCTGTTTCAATTGAGGTATATAACACATGATATATATATATATATATATACATATATATATCTTATTGTATAATATAGTATCTTTTTTAGATGCACATTATAACGTATATTACCTTTAATCATCAAACTTATTAAACATCAAAGAATTATCAGTAATCAAAAATTAATTATTCCATTTCTTATATGACGTGTAACATTTCAGGCATGCTAGCTGTCTTATGTATTATACAATAACGATATCTATATATACATCTATTCTTCAATTTTACTATATAATAAGTATGTCTAAAATCAGAATCAGACTACGCATTGAAGATTTAAATTTGACCAATAAGAACAAGGAAATTTTAACTTTTATTGCTTGGATTGGTTAAATTTCAATCTTTCAATCTTCAATCTCAATCTTCAATGCATAGTCTGACCTGATTCCGACCTAAGTGAATAATTGTTCAATAAATATGTTCAATAAATATTGTTCAATAAATATGTATCTGTGAAATAATTTACAGGAACCTGCGAAGCCTGTGACGGAATTTGTTCCATCTAAATCTTGCGATTATCAACCACTGAAATTAAATTATCAAGTCATCTCTTCCAAACCGATCCCTTATCAACCGCGAATGGAATATCCAATTTTTGTACAAGTACCTCAAGTGCCACAGCCCTCGAAAATAATTACGCCGGATCCTCTTCAAAGGAAATCTTACGCGTATAACATCCAGGCTCTATCACCTCCGTCTGTGCCAATTTCGAGGAGATACGATTTCGATTTTCAAGTGCCACCTTCACCTTCACCAGTTTCGTAAGATTTTTCTCTTTTATACTATATTTATAAAAGAACAAATTCCATTTATAATTACAGATTATATATATATAATCTGTAATTATAAATGGAATTTGTTCTTTTATAAATATAGTATAAAAGAGAAAAATCTTACGAAACTGGTGAAGGTGAAGGTGGCACTTGAAAATCGAAATCGTATCTCCTCGAAATTGGCACAGACGGAGGTGATAGAGCCTGGATGTTATACGCGTAAGATTTCCTTTGAAGAGGATCCGGCGTAATTATTTTCGAGGGCTGTGGCACTTGAGGTACTTGTACAAAAATTGGATATTCCATTCGCGGTTGATAAGGGATCGGTTTGGAAGAGATGACTTGATAATTTAATTTCAGTGGTTGATAATCGCAAGATTTAGATGGAACAAATTCCGTCACAGGCTTCGCAGGTTCCTGTAAATTATTTCACAGATACATATTTATTGAACAATATTTATTGAACATATTTATTGAACAATTATTCACTTAGGTCGGAATCAGGTCAGACTATGCATTGAAGATTGAGATTGAAGATTGAAAGATTGAAATTTAACCAATCCAAGCAATAAAAGTTAAAATTTCCTTGTTCTTATTGGTCAAATTTAAATCTTCAATGCGTAGTCTGATTCTGATTTTAGACATACTTATTATATAGTAAAATTGAAGAATAGATGTATATATAGATATCGTTATTGTATAATACATAAGACAGCTAGCATGCCTGAAATGTTACACGTCATATAAGAAATGGAATAATTAATTTTTGATTACTGATAATTCTTTGATGTTTAATAAGTTTGATGATTAAAGGTAATATACGTTATAATGTGCATCTAAAAAAGATACTATATTATACAATAAGATATATATATGTATATATATATATATATATATCATGTGTTATATACCTCAATTGAAACAGGTAGATAACGTAGTGATTGACATGGCTCGCCGTATGTAACTATTTTAACACCATTGTACGGCAATTTGATGCCATAAGAAAACTTTGAATGGAAACAGACGATGATAATGATAAAAAATTGTAATTTGAATACCGCCGTCATCGTCACAAGGATTTACAAAATCTAAACTGATATTCCATACACTGCGCTCCTGATATAGAAGTGGTTTCGTCGAAGACAAATTTATGAAATATTTCCTGTTTAGGTATAATCACAGCGATAAATCTTTAACAATAATAAAATAATAACTTTTCGTTATTACGTGTCCCGCGAGGCTGAGAAATTTAATTAAAAGGTGGAATAAGCACGTATTTTTCTTGATGCGTGTCCATGCAGGTTTCCTCATTTCCTGTGTAATTTAGATCATCAAATCATCTTATTTACTAGATAATTATCGTTAAAAAGTGAAAAATGAACGCCACGTATGCTAATTGTTATTAATAAACTAATACACGTTATGAATTTATAATAAATTATATTATATATATATATATATATATATATATATATATATACATATTATATTTATATATTTATTTATTTATAAATCTATTGTATATAAGATCATTTAGATCATTCATATTATCTTTATGATTGTAGAGAAAGAGAAAAAGTCGTACTTAAAAAAAGAAGAAAAATAAAAATGTGTATCGAAATCTTTACATAAATCAATTTTTTTCTACTTATACGTCTCTAATTGATACGTTATTTATTAAAAACTTTATATTTTATGTGAGAGTATGTTGGAAAATAAAAAATGGATTTACAATTATTTGTATATTATTCACATCGCAATATAACTTAATTATATACTCTCTTATATATACATATACACATATATTAGGTGTAGTAAAAAGAAATCCATTATTTTTCCATTTTCAATTTCATGCAAAAATAATGGATTTCTTTTTACTACACCTAATATATATTAGAATAATATGAAAAAAAATTGATGCTAAAAAGATTAAATTTATAGTTCAATTTAGAAAAGTACCTAATCAATATTGAAATCTCAAATATTAGCATTATTCTCGATTCCATAAGAATACTTCTTTGAAGCACATTTCTCTAAGCATATTTTTATATTACAAAAGATAAGAAGATATTCAAACTGATCATCATAAAAGAATAATACTTTGATATCTATTATAGATATCGACATAGAATTTTACATTTAAAACAAATGATATTGTTTGTATTTAAATCATAAATTATTTTTTTCGCTCGCAGTCGTTTTGTTCAGTTCCTTGTTTCATTTGTCTCGCTGTTTGTAATTTATGTCACGTATGTAAATGAAATAAATCAGTTCGACGCGTGCATACGAATCGTAAATTTCATGTACGCGTTCGCGAAGAAAGAAGAGAAAAAAGAAAAGATGTCTTGACGAAGAGAACGCTTGAACTCGCGTGAAGTGTCTTTAAATAGCTACTGCACACTCCGAGATCCACTCTTTCTCTCGGAGATATACATTAGATATGTTTCCATCGTGGCGATCATCGTACATCACCATGTGGTGTGCTTCCCTTTTTCTGAGTGAAACATTTTATGACGTGTTGACGGTCGTGTTTTAGCTGAGGAAGTAGAAGAGAGATCATAAATCTTTTAGACGCATTTGTAGAATATAGACGGAAACCTGTTTGACCTTTAACGTATCATCTGGGTGAACCTTTTATCAAAGATGCTGTATAATTATTATTACAAATCCTTCTATTGTTATAAACAAGATTATTATTACAAAGTTTTTATAGTAATTTTATATTAATATTAAAGTAGTGCAAATAAAAAAGTACATAATAATAAAATAGAAAAGTTTAATAATTTTGTATAGCACAAAGCATGTCAAGCATGATAGTAGAAACAAAGTTAAATCAATATCAATAATGGAAAGAGACTTTCAATCTTAAACAAACAATACAGTTCAAACAAAGGTTAATGAGAATCAACGCAGATACATGAGCGCAGAATTAAGAAATGTAGGTAGGTAATTACTCAGAAATTGATAAAAATCTTTATTTATTTTAAACATTTCAACTCACTTTGGAATCATCCTCAGCGAATGTCAAATCTGTTTATCTGCGCTGACTCTAATTAATCTTTGTTTAAATTGTATTGTTTATTGATAGTAGAAATTTATTAGATTTTATTTAAAGTTTGTACAATAATTTATTAGAAAATTTTTCCAATGTTTAATTAAATTTGATTCATAAAATGTTGGAAATAAAATAGAAATAAAGAAAATTGATTTGTAAAGTTATATGAAATTATACCACGTAATTATTGCGTCATTAAAAGTATATGCATATATATATAAATGTATAGATGTATAATTATACATGACTGTGAATATTTATGCGTGTTGTAGGTATGTTTATACATATTTATATACAGGATGTTTGATAAGTAACGATAAAATTCTCGCGTAGGGGTACAGCGGACTAAATTGGGTCGAAAAGTCCTCTATCATTTTGCAATTTTCATAATAATTAACAATTATTAAAGATCACCAAATATTGGTCTTCAATAATTTTTTTGCTCAAGTACTATCAACTTTACAGACAAACAACAAGAGACAAAAATTGTTTATTTTCTTCTCATGGAGTTCTACAATGAGAAAATGCAGTACTAAAAAATTCTAAAGAAATTCTCAGAACTCTATGAGAAGAAAATGAACAATCACTTGCTGTTTTTTTGTAAAATTGATAGTACTTGAGTACAAAAATTATTGGAAATCAATATTCGGCAAATAATTAATATTTTGTCAACTATTGCGAAAATTGTAAAATAGTAGAGGACTTTTTCGACTCAATCTGTTCTATCTCTATAGAGAGTTTTATCAAACACCCGATTTATATATATTCATATATAAAAAATTGTTTACCAGGAAAATAAGAATGTTTGGGAACTGTATAATAAAATCAACAATTTGATTCTCGTACAACTGCTATATTATCTTATAACAATAACATCACAAAGACACAGGACTGGGACTAGTGTAATATTTTGGAGAGTGTCCACGTCTTCGCGCGTTCAAAAGAATCAATCAAGATTCATCTCGATAATCGCGAATCGTCAATAAGGCCAGTCCTTTTTACGCATTTCATTCGAAAGATCATACGGCTCCACATGAGGATGACGAATGACCGTGCTTTCGGGCGACACTTTTCAGTCTGGCGAATATGCCAGACATAGGCTCGTCGTTGTCATATTCCTCGTCGTCGTCGTCGCTAATTTCGTCATAATGACGAACGTAGATGTCTGAACTGTCGTTGTTTCTCAGGGAGTCATTTTCGACTTGGTCTCCGTGTCCCACGATTTCTTCTCGATTGATCACGACGCTGCCAGGAATGTAATCGGGATCTGGTGGTCCTACCGGACCGCAGTCTACTCCACGGACGTTTTCCACGTTGTTGAATACGCCAATAGGATCTGCTGGTAAGGGCCTGTTGATTGGCGCGTATCCTAGGTCTCTAAAAGCAATTATTCACCAAAATATATATTTCTCGGGAATATATATATATATCTCGGGAAAATATATATATCTCGGGATTAGCATTTAATATCTCGATACTAATATCTCGATACTACTAACTTTAATTGCTACACAAATAACATACTCGCGTACGCAATTAGTATTAATAATACTCATCTTTGAAAATTATGCTTGCTCAACATGTTAACTCGATACGATTAAGATCATGTTTTTAAATAATAAACATTGGAGATTTGATTTAAACAGCGAAGTTGCAAATCTTTGTGAGCAACATTTTTTCAAATATCAAAACGTACATTTAATCAATCTAGAAATTAAATATGCGTCTCTCTTTGTGTCGCGCAAAGCAACATATATAACATATATAACGACAGCAAGATTCGTAAAGAATAATACGCTCGACGTAATAAATATAAGTATACGTTGAGATGTATATCCGGCAAGTTGTATTGCGATGAACCTGATGAGAATTGTCGTTGATCTCTGGTAAAATCACCGAATCGAAGGTGCATCGATCGAGATCATTTGTGAGCCGCGATTAAGTTATACGCAAAATTCTCTTCCGCTTTCGACTCACCCGTACGTAATGAAGTTCTCTTGCAGCCGTTCGGCGATCTCTTCCTGATTTATCTTCTCGCGCTCAATAGCCTCGAGCTCCGCCAATTTTGCTTCTTCGTGCTCGTCGTAAGCGCCGATGATGGTGGGAGCTTGTGGCATCGGCTTCAACTCTACAATGGGTTTCTTGAGGATTTGAAGCTTTTCCTCAGGAATGTCCGGCACATTTTTGCTAGGTGTTGACTCGGTCGGCACGGTTCGATGACCGAACGCCAGCTTGTCTTCCGGCACGAATGCTCTCTTGTTGTAGTACACGGTACGCGGGAAGAAATTCTTATACGCTAAAGTGACTGACACCGGATCCGCTGGCAGTCGAGGATACGAATAGTCTTCGGGAAGCTCTAAAATATAAACAAACCTATTACCTATATCTCACAGTCTTGCTTATATCAATCTCGTAAATAACTGGATTATGTATAGTATAACTCGCGGCGCGTGTCTGTGTGAAATTACTACTCACTCAAGTCTGATTGATTATAATGAATATACGTGGGTAAATGGAAAGATTTCAAAAAAGAGGTACTGATGTATTCTCTATATATCTTACTGTTAGTTATACATATATCAAATTAAATTGAGAGACGTACCTGCATCATCGCCAAAATCACAAGTAGATTTGCTCGATCCTTGGATCGTCTCGACGTTACTCGACGTCGCAATACTCGATCGTCCGATACCTGCGTACGCGGTCGAGCCTGCGCTGGCACCTGCGTACGATCCGTAAGCGATCGAACCCGCGTTAGCACCTGAATACGATCCATACGTGGTCGAACCAGCGCCGGCACCCGCGTGCGATCCGTATCGCGTAGCCAACTTAGTTACATCGTTAGAAATATATTTGTCGAAAATAGTCGCGCTCCCGCCGATTGATCCATCGGTTGCTAAACCGAGTTCCCTCAATCCAGCTTCGTCGATCTGTCCATTGAGTATTTTCACGCAAACCTTGTAAGGAATGGGAGGGGCGCATTTGATTTTACCAGGATATGCAGGTTTTACTTTGGTGATCACTTGGAATTTACTGCTAGGCGGGCTCGGGTAACACAGATCGCCGATCGGTGGAAAACTGTCAACAAACATTGAAAGTTGAAATCGTGTAATAAGAATAATGTAATGTGAAATCATGAAACGACGAATACATGTATGAAATACCTGGGCACGACTTTTCCTTCAATATTAGAGGATAGAAGATCGCGAACTTCCAGAGATTCCAGAGAATGATCCTTTCCGCATCCGCAATTGGAAGTAACTCTATCCGAGACAAAAGTGAAGGGTGAATGAACGTTGCTTCCGCCAATCGATCCTCCAAGAATTCCGATGGAAGACGAGGAAGAGCTGCTGCTGCTGCTGCTGCTGCTGCTGCTGCTGCTGCTACTGCTGCTGCTGCTGCTGCTGCTAAACGCTCCATCGATATATGGTTTATATTTGGGAATAGATGCCAGATTTTCAGGCTGCCACCGATCTGTTCCCACAGACAATCTTCCAACCGCTTCGCGTGCCACTGCAGCTTCGTTGATTGCTTCCGGCGACGCGTAGAACAGCGGTTTTTGCACCTTCGCCGATTTCACCACTATTTCCCCGCATTTGCACGCGTTAGTGCCTAAAGAATCAAAAGAGATATGAGCATGACATATACAAGAGTCTTTTTTTTCCCTCAAAGAATTCCAACGCGACGTATCGATGGGAACGTTTAACGAATATAAATTTTGTAAATGCAATCAACATACCTGACCCTAAATGTCCACACGTATGTTCTGATTTACATAATCGGATGATAGCTATCGTCAGGAGCAAAGCTGCTCCTAGGCTCAGAGAGGACCTCATATCTGTCTCAACGATAATACTCTCTCTTTCTCCTTTTTCTCGATCCTCTTCTTCTTCCTGACCTTATATTTATATGATAAGTCGCCAGGCTCTTTAGCGAGCGCGGCGATTTTGCAATCGATCAACAATAATTGTTTGGACGACTTGGATATGCCCGAATACTTCCTGTTGCAACGTTTATGCGAAGAATTTGTTGTGACTTTATTGTCACTTCCTGAATTCACACGTTCGAATAAACCGTGTGAAAAGGCTCATTTTATATGTATAGTTTCATGCGTTCACTCAACGCAAAGATAATCATCCGTTTTGTTGTAGAGGATACGCGCGAATCGTTTTGAGTGATTTAATTTCATTTCCGTATTTATGTAATTAACGACAAACAAAACGGAGAGCTACCAGAATGAAAGTGAAAAATGCACACGAATGAAAGAAGTTTCCATGAATGACGAAAGAAATGGGTTAAGATAATTAATCTTACGATCCCGCGTAGTCTTCTTTTTCCCAGTTTTTAATACTATTTATATACCGTTTTTATGCAATGCGATAATATAACGAAAATATAATGTTAAAGACTTAAGATAATATCGGGAAAATATTTCATGATGATTTCATAATATTGTATCAGGAGAAAGAAGCTGAAGAAAAGAATTTTGTAAAAAGAATCTTGTAAAATGTATGATATTATAAAATATTTCATTTTCCACACATA
>Ga0157364_1003597_pt1 | contig 15089 bp, 13 predicted proteins | sample AttsexASBM2_FD_111476 | JGI IMG/M metagenome (GOLD analysis project Ga0157364, IMG submission 111476) | Fungus gardens microbial communities from leaf cutter ant in Ribeirão Preto, State of São Paulo, Brazil - Atta sexdens ASBM2 | ecosystem: Host-associated > Fungi > Mycelium > Unclassified ... | reverse complement strand
TCAAATAGTTAAAAAAAGATTATTAAACTGATCACAAAAAAAACAATTTAAATAAAAAATTAAATAAAACAAATAGATAAATATATATTTATTTATATATATATATAACATATATATATATATATATATATATATATATATATATATACACACATATATATTGTACATAACATAACTATAACTAAAAAAGTTCTATTTTATAATAAAAATTTATTTATTATAAAATAGTACTTTTTGAGCAACGATCAAAATACTATTTTATAAATCTAAGAATGTACTTTAAAATACGTTTATTTATATTAGAAATTTACATGTAATTCATTTTAGCATGACTAGGAAGTAATTTTTTGTTCACGAATTTTTCGACGGTACTATATTATTATAACAATTTTTTCGACACTACGGTTTCTATATTTGTAAATATAAATACACATTAAAGTTTATTTTAACGGTTTTAAATCGTAATATTGAAATAATTTCTTGTGTGTGTATATGAAATAATTAATATTATATATTTAATTATTATACGAGTTAAAATAATATACAAATACAAGACCATATTTATATATGTTTTCATTGCAGGATCGGAAATGTTATTACATGCACGAAGGAAAAAATTTTTATAATATGAAATCATTTGAAGAAGGACTTGTCCAATTAAATTAAAATTTTGGAAGTATGGAAAAAATGAGTCGTAATATTCTCATACATGAAGATGCAAAACCTATTCTCGCTAAATTTTTCCATACGGTCAAATGAATGTAGCAAACACGAGGATATATTTAAAAAAATATATAATGATTGACTATCTGATTTAATACGGATTATAGTTTATAATGCCGAGATTCTGTCAACGGAATCGTAGAGAGCAGGTCGACTATCTTTAGAATTTTTTGCAATAAGCGACCGATCTAAACGCAAAAAACTAAAAAACTCCGTACAACACTACTGAAGAATTGACATATGCTACTTAAATGAGCCTTCGCTCGACAGGACAATTATACGTGTCACGAGTGCTAATTGCACAAGTGACAATTGCACCAAGAATGTGCCAGAAAATATCAACAATCAAAAGTTAAACCGAAATGAATTTATTAAATATGATTAATATAAAAGAAGACTCTGAGAATAAACAGTAGAAACGTGGACGCAAGATGTTTGCGCAAAGCTGGCCTCGTTGGATAAGCAGAATGCTGACAGGTCAACGCGAAAAGGCCACCGAAAATCAAGATATATAAGCGCGACCACGAATGCGGTCATCAGTCAGAAATTTGAAAGAAATCTGTCGCCCGTCGTCTAAACGAAATTGTAACAGTATCTACCGTGACGCTAATAGTGCTAAGAGAAATTGTAATAAACAAACCACCAATTTTAACTATACTATACTATATAAGTTCATAAAGTTTAATTAAAGTTAAATTAAAATCAGAATTTGATTTGACACCTCGAGAAGTTCCCTTATTAGTTACAAATCAAGAAATTATGTTTATACCAAAGAAAACTACGAGAATATGATTCAACATCTTGATTTATGGATTTAGATTATGGAAAAACTTTGTGAGAACATTTTTAATCGCATTATATTATTAAATTATGATATTAATTTACATTTGAGAAATAATATCATCAAATTACAATCTTTAATGCATATACAACTATCTTCTCCGCGATTTCATAATCTTTTTAAATATAAATCTTTTTAAATGCGTGGTTTAAGAATAGATATATCAAAGAATAGCCGCCACAATTCAAAACTCCAGTAGATTTTTGTTTCTCCGAAAAGGATATTCAAGGAATATTCTCATTGCTCCATATGTACCGGCTATAATACGATGTTCCTGGCGCAAGAAATATTTTTGTATGCAGCATTTTTTTTAAGAATATACATAATTGCGAACATTTTGTCATATTAGTTACGAGTTAGTTATATTAATAACGAGATTTACAAGTAGTTTTTAAAATTTATAATAAATACATTCATTGCTCTTTAACAAAAAATGTGCTTATATATTATAAGAAATGTATGGTAATCACTGTCAGATGTCAAAGGAACAATGGTAATACTGTTTCTTAAATAACATTTTATTATCTTCTTACTTTTATGTGTATTAAAATACTAATCAATCTATTTCTATAGTTCTTTTCAACACAAGCAACACTTATGTATTATATATTAATGTAAGTAATTAAATTAGAATAAAATTAAAACATCTTCTCAAGTTAAATTATTTAACTGCATTATTAAATTAATATTGAGGAAAAAATGAGGAGAAGATGTTGTACATATGTCAATTTTTATAATATTTTAGTAAGCATTTTTAAATATTACTCACGCAAATATATTTTTATGTAATAATAATATTGGGAGTACAAATTAGTTCGGTCCGTTTCCCTAAAGATTGTTCCAGCTGTTATGAATGTCATAGTGGCAGCTGATTTTGGCGGTTTCAGAGAAGTTAAACATCCGCTAATATTCAGTTTATATCGCTTTGAGTTTCATACAAAAATCTTGATTTTTGTATTTGAAATGTCAAATTTTGTGTTAACCAAGCAGCATTTGCGGGAGATTTTGATTTTTTGCTTTAATTGGAAGAAAAGTGCGGCTGAAGCCATCGAATGCTTGTCGAAGTTTATGGTGACACTGCTCCAACTGATAAATCATTTAGGGAATGGTTTCGACGTTTCAAGGCTGGAGATTTCAGCGTTGACAAGCGAAGACAAGCCTCGCCCTGGACAGCCAAAAAAATTCGACGACAAAGAATTAGAGGCATTACTCGAAAAAGAGTCAAATGCAAGAGGAACTTGCAGAATCATTGGGGATAACTCAATAAGCCGTTTCTGTACGATTGAGAGCCATGGGAATGATTCAAAAACTAGGAAATTGAGTGCCTTATGAATTGAAACCGAGATACGAAAGGCGATTTTTCACTTGCGGACAGTTGATTCAAAGACAACAAAGAAAAGGTTTTTTGCATCGGATTGTGACTGGAGATGAGAAGTGGATATTCTACGATAACCCAAAAAGAAAAAATACTACGCTAAGACCGGTTAATCGTTGCTATCGACCTCAACACCACGGCCGAACATTCATAGATCATGCTCTGTATCTGGTGGGACCAAAAGGGTCTTGTTTATTATGAGCTGCTGAAACCTGACGATTCCATTACGGGCGATCGGTATCGGCTACAATTGATTCGTTTGAGCCGCATTGCGAGAAAAACGGAGCAAAGACATGATAAAGTTATTCTTCTTCATGATAAGCTCATGTCGCTAAAGCCTCATGTCGTAAAAAAATATTTGGAAACACTCAAATGGGATGTTTTACCACACCTGCCATATTCTCCGGACATTGCTCCTTCTGATTACTGGTTGTTCCGAAGGATACAGCAAGTATCGGTTCACTTCTTTCGCAGAAATCGAAAATTGGCTCCAAAATTGGATCGCCTCCAAAGATGAGTCATTTTTTCGAGATGGAAATCTGAGAGATGGGAAAAAGTAGTAGGCAGCAATGGGCAATATTTTAATTGATCTGTTCATTCATTTTGTTTTGAAATAAATGCACAAAAAAACGAATCGAACTAATTTGTACTCCCAATAATATCTTTTTAAACACATTTTTTAAATGACATGTCCCAAAGTATTCAAGGGAGGAAGGACGGCATTTGGAATAATAAAAGAATGAGAGTGGGGTAGGCCTACTAGAAAACTCACTACAAAAAAGCGTTATCTACTTCAGGCGATGTGGAAATGATAGTACCTTATCATTTTCTTGTGATAAAAATCTACAAGTAGCTTTAATAAAATCATCTCTATCTATCATAAATATTTTAAAAAATAGTAATTTTTTAAAAAATTCTAAAAATTGTTGTTAACATACAAGGATGAAATTAGACCTCTGTAAGGAGATTTTGAGCTTCCTCCTCTATATCTTGAAAACTGTTCAAGATATAAAAAAATGTTTCGTATAAAAGTTTACAGTAAAATTACCTCTATTTATACACGCCAATGATATTTTTTGAAAATAATTATTTAACATTTTTTTTCGAAATTAAAAAAAATAATTATTTTTAAAAAATGTTGACCCGAATAAATACAGCCAATTTTGTTATAAAACTTTTTTATATAAAACATTTTTTGATATCTCGAATAGTTTTCGAAAAATAACGGAAAAAGCTGAAAACCGCTGTACACGTAAGGGATGATTTCACTCCTTCAAACTGTTTTTCCGCTCAAACTAATAATATTTTCTAAATTCATCTCTTTATGTGAGACAAGTTACAAGTTCACAAAATTTAATTAAAGTTAATTAAAGTTAGGTTTTAATTCAAATTAAATTAAAATTAGAATTTGAGAAGTTCCCTTATTAGTTACAAACCAAGAAATTATTTTTATTTCCGTATTGCAAATTTACAAATATTTACAACTATTATAATAGGTTTCAAAATTACTCACTATAATAGTTGTAATTTTACACACAAATTTTTTATAGTGCTTGAGATTAGAAAAGTCTCTAGGCCCGTCCGCTCTGATTAGCGGTCGTCGATTTTATAAAAAGTACCGGAAAAGTACCCGTCTAGAAAATTGTTAAGGACAGCCCTATGTAACATGCTTTGATCATTATTTATTAGGGATACCATAAGAAAGAATTCTTTATTTTAAGGTCCTGATGAGATTCCGATCATAATTTATTAGAGATGCCATAAGTAAGGATTCCTTATTTATATCTGACAAGACCCTCATCGGGATTTGATAGGGATGCATCAATTTTATAAATATTTATTTATTAGGGCTAATTTTTTTATAAGGATCTGGAAAGGATTTATTAGGGCTGCCATAAGAAAGGCTTCCTTATTTATATCTGATAATGCACTCATCGAGATTTGATAGAAATGCATCAACTTTATAAATATTTATGCGTTTCGCAAGTTTTCTCCGTGTCCAGATCCATTCTTGCCAACGTTTCCGTGAACCTTGCAGTCCATTTCATCAGGGCGAGGAGCTATATTTATATTACGCTATTTGTTGGAGTGATGAAGGGAAAGTAGAGAATTGTTGGTGGGAGAGAGAGGAGAAGTGGGGGAAATCGGTCAGTTTTCAATAACCGGGAGAATAGTTTTCTATATATTATTTATATTATAGTCATTATCTCTATTTAGATTGTTAGGATGTTTTTGTATCTCTATGGCTTCTCTATTTTTTCTTGAAAAATATGATGTAATGATAGCTATGTGGTCGTTTTTTTTTCAAACAGTATTTGATGTCCTTTTCGATATTGTGTTTTGATAATGCTAATTGCGATGTATTTTAACCTGATATCATATTGGTATTTTTTTATTCTTCCGTAGGTTGACCATTCTCTCAATGTATACGTGCTCGCAAAAACAAGGTACTTTGTATACTCCTGCGGAGCTGTGTGGAGGTCTTTGAATTCTTTCTTTATCTTTAGAATTTTTTAAGATTTGTCCTATCTTTTTGGGTGGTTTAAAAATAGTTCGAATATTGCGTTTGTTTAATATTCTGCCGATTCGTTGTTCCTTTGTGAGAGAATGGATAGGATTCTTTCGTCTGATTGTATGTCAGAGATCGTTGTCTTGTTTGCATATTTATTGATTGTTTTGATTATGTCTTTTTTGTCGTGTCCATTTTTCTGTAAGACTATTTTTAAATGATTGATTTTTTAAATGATTTTTGAATGATTTCTGATGTTCTTTGTCAGAGATAGTGAAAGCTCTATGTACAAGTGAATGATTGCAGACTGTTTCTGTGCTGGGTGGTGACTTGATATGTAGATATCTATCTGTATATGTTAGTTTTCTGTACACTTGATGTCCTAAAGTACCGTCAGCTTTCTTAGAGACAAGAACATCTAAGAAGAGGAGTTTTCCTCTATGTCTATAGTAAAGTGAATATTTGATGTTGATTATTGAGGAAAAAAGTATTTACAGAGTTCGGCTCTGCCGTGTCTCCATATCACGAATGTGTCATTTACATAACGGAATCAAACTTCTGGTTTTTTGAATGTTTATCTGAGAGCCTCTTTCTCAAAATGCTCCATGAAGATATTGGTGATTACAGGAGAAATAGAAGAGCCCATTGCCACTCTTGAAGTTTGTTCATAAAATTTGTTGTTATAGGAGAAATAAGTGATTGTTAAGCAGTGCTCTATTAGCGGGATGAGATCAGAGAGGACTTCATGTGAGTCCTTTATTATGTTTAATGTGTCTTTAATTGGGACTTGTGTGAAAAGGAATTCTACATAGAAATTTATAAGCAGGTCTGTGAGATGTAGTCAGATTTTTTGGATCTTTTGTTTGAAGTCCGTTGAGTTAGTTATGTGTGATTCGGATTTTCCAATGAAGGGTTGTAGTGTTTGTACTAGGAAGCGGAATAGTATTTCGTATGTCGGGGAGTATATGGCGCTAATAGCACAATCGATCTGAGTGAGATGTTTAGTTTATGTACTTTGGTAGTCTGTATAATCTTGGTGGAAGAGAATTTGTAGGTTTTAATGTTGGTTTTACTGGGAATGTTGCTCTTTTCCACCAGGATCTTAGTGTTCTGCGCGATTGTATTAGTTGAATCCTTTGTCAAGGTTTTTGTATACTTTGTCTGAGAGAAGACTCTTCATCTTTTTCTTATAGTCTGATGTGTTCATGACTATTGTCGTGTTGCCTTTGTCAGCTGGAAACACGATGATGTCTGTGTCCCTGTTCAAGTCTTGGAGGGCCAATCTTGTCTAGTGATGTTTAGTGGAGGGGTTTGGCTTTGGAAAAAATACTGGTTCAGATTTTCTATAAAACCTATAAAGACTATACGGACTACCAAAAGTACACAAATCAAACATCCCATTCAGACTGATTGTTAGCGCCATATACTCCCCGACATATAACTTATTCCGCTTCTTAGCACAAACATTACAACCTTCCCCCTTCATTGGAAAATCTGAATCACACGTAATCTAACTCAACGGACTTCATACAAAAGATCCAAAAAATCCGACTACGTCCCACAGACCTGCTTGTAAGTTTCGATGTAGAATCCTTTTTCACATAAGTCCCAATAAAAAACGCATTAAACATAATAAAGGCCTCACATAAAGTCTCCTCCGATCTCATCCCGCTAATAAGGCACTGCTTAACAACCACTTCTCCTATAATAACAAATTTTATGAACAAACTTCAGGATGGACACGGCAGAGCCGAACTCCGTAAATTCCTTATTTTCCTCAACAATCAACATCCAAATACTTCCACTTCACTATAGACAAAAAACGGAAAACTCTCTTTTCTATATGTTCTTGTCTCTAAGAAAGCTGACGATACCTTAGGCCATCAAGTATGGTATACAGGAAACCAACACACACAGATAGATACCTACATGCCGAGTCACGTCACCACCCAGCACAAAAATAGTCTACAATCAATTCACTTGTACATAGAGCTTTCACCATCTCTGACAAAGAATATCTACAGACAGAACTCAATCATTTAAAAATAATTTTACAGAAAAATGGACACGATAAAAAAGACATAATCAAAATAATCAATAAATATGCAAACAAGACAACGGTCTTTGTCACACAATCAGATGAAAGGATCCTATCCATTCTCCCATAAGTCAAAGGATCAACAAATCGGATTGGCAGGATATTAAACAAACACAATATCCGAAATATCTTTAAACCACCTAAAAGATAGGACAAATTTTAAGAAATCCTAAAGATCAAAGACCTCCATACAACTCCGCAGGAGTATACAAAATACCTTGTTCTTGCGGGCAACATTGGAAAAATTGGAAGAATGGTCAATCTACAAATAAAAGAACACCAACGTGATTTCAGGTTAAAACACATCACGCAATCAGCATTATCAGAACACAACATCGAAACAAAACATCAAATTCTGTTTGATAAAACGATCACAATAGCCAACATTATATCATACTTTCCAAGAACTTTAAAAACAAAATACGATGGGAATAAGTATAATCAATGTGAATACTTGTGAGCGAGTAATATGGCGTGCAGATTAGAATTTTAAGATTAGACAGATTAAGATTAGACATAAGTATTTAAATTTTGAATTCTTTTGTGTGCGTTGTTGTGAAAATTATAAGGTTTAACTATAATACTACAATACATTGTAATTTTTTTTAAATATTCATCATTTAATCTTCTTTTTAATAAATGTAGTATTCAAATTAAATTCATTATTATGTTTCATTATTAGTTTTTATTGTTTTATTTTTAGATTCAGCAGTGCCAAGTGTTTTTACATGAAAATTTGTTTATTTAACAATAAGATTAGAAATAAAACCGTTTATGTTAAATATATTACTTTAAATACGAAGCACCACTATGGTCTGAACGTTAAGATGTTGAACTATTATATATAGTATTCATTTAAATAAATTAATTTCAGAAATGATTTGCGTGCCGATATGATTGTCGGACTTTCAACGCAATCAATCTGAAATATTAATAATTTCCTCAAATTTCTCAAATTTAATCTTAAAAAACTGTAATAAATTTATTGCGAAAAATATTGTCTCGGCCGGAAGTCGAACCCGGATCTCTTGCTTATTTAAGTGTTTAATAGTTAATTTTGTTTTTAAATAAAAATTACTGGTTAAAAATGTGAGAAAAAATACATACATACATAAACATGTAATAATATATAAAAAGTATATATAATTATATAATATTTTATTTACAAATATCCTATATATCAGAGATCGGCAAAATGCTAAAATTGGACACGGGCGCTCGCAGGCGCCCGACTATTGTGCATGTCTACAGTTAACAATAGTTGTTTATTTAAATATTTTAATTTTATTTTGATACATCCTAATTCTCTGATAATTCGGGTTGAAAAAAATAATGCAATTTGGATTTCATATTTTAATTTTGTATAATAGAGTTTTGTTTCAAAGTTCATATATGATTCGAATTGAGCGAGGCAACAATTTTTAAAGATTATAATATAGCGCCAACTACAAATATCAGATCTTTTATATACTTGATACATATGAGTATAAGTATTCAAATTAAGTATAATTTTTATTTATGGGATTTTTACTTGGTAGCAAATATACAAAAATAGTTTTTATTTTTTTAAATTAGATATACTTCGATATTATTTAAGTTGTAATTCTTAATCAGGGTTCATATATGATTTGGATTGAGTGAGACAACAATTTTTAAAGATTATAATTTAACGTCCTTATTGATATCAAATCTTTTATATGCCTAATACATATCATTCAAATTAAGTAGAATTTTTATTTGTAGGACTTTAATAGATACAAAAATACGTACCACTTAGGTTTCATTATATATTTTAATTTAATATAATTTCAATTTAGAATAAAGAATATATATACATAAAATAGGACTCCTAATAATTGTAAAAATATAATACAGAATTTAAGGGGGCTATTTTGGAGTCAGTGCGGTAAGAGGTGCGCAATCTACACTTATATAATCATTAATAGTATAATGTGTATTAAAAGATGTTAGTTTGAACGTTTTGGCCATCAGTTTTAGCCATCTTCAGCAAATACATAATTAATAACCCAATATTAATAATCCAGTCAGAAATAATTTCTCGAAAAGACGTCGTTTCGAAGTCGAAAATAAAAGTCGAAAGTTTTCCAAATTTCTATTGATTTCGATGGATTTTTGGCTCCAATTTCGATTAATTTTTGAGTTGGAAATAAAATCTTGAATTGATCTAATAAGCATACAAATATACTACTAGTATTATATCATTAATGCAATAAATAAATTCGACAAGTAGTGTCATTAATAGCGTCATAATGATGGAAAAAATTTCATTAAAGTTTCATTGAAATTTTATTTTGAAAATAAGTATTATTGATTAGTATCATATTTCAGAAGATATACGACAAAATTATAATAAAAAAAAATTTATTTAATGAATTTGAGGACTAATTTTATGATTCACCAATCCGAATCTGAACCTCCATCATGCTTTTCATTTCTGTGATCGTACGGGAATTGCTCCTTTGAAGAACCATGAACACTTATAATGGATGTATAATTATAACGTATTTGTTCAAAGATGTTGTGAAAACACATAAAAAATATATAATTAATGTTAAATATAGTAGTAATACAAATGATGATACATATAATAATAACTTGTTTTTAATACTGTAAAATATTATTTTTATTAGCTGAAATAATACTAATTGCTCTAATGATATATATATATATATATATATATATATATATATTTTACTCTAATAAATTTTTTATATCAAATATTGTATTACAATTACTGGAAGTAGTTCTATGTTACGTCATATGTTGTCATATATTACTACAATAGTAACATTAATGGATATTCAGCTTTGACACTATTGCGTATCAGTAATAATACTACTGTAGTAGCAGTGATAATAGTAATATTTTTATACTTCCAAATGATATTGGAAACGTGTTTGATAAACCAACATTTAAATTTCATTAATTTAAAAATTGAGATCGTTTCGATATCGATTCGAAGTCTAGCTAGACTTTGATATATAGAGTTGATGATATTTTTCCTTGATTTCATACTCATTTATGATAAGAGATAGTTAATAAGTTGTCAGCATTTATGTAAGAGATGTTATTCCCTGAAATTCCTCAATACAAAAATGACGAAGATTAAGATTATATTAAATAAACTTTATTTGTACTACGAAGTACAAATAAAAGTAATGATATTCAGCAAGAGTAGAACAATAAAATAAGATACAATGAATTAGAAGAAAAAATATAGACTTTATCGACAGTTGTAAAAAATGATTCTCTGATTTGTAAAAAAATTTCACAATTTTCTAAAAAGTTATAAAATTATTTATAAATTCTAAAAAATTTTGAGAAAGTTTTTATGATTAGAACGATATTGCAATTGTCGAAATGAAATTAAAAAAAATGTCGATTTGACTTTTGAACAAAATATTCAAAATATAAGATTACGTATCACATATTTATACCAAAAATATTAAAAATGTATCAAACTCTTATTGTACTCTCTACATATGTAATTTTTTATCATTCGAAAATGTTAAAATTTCGACGCAAATTTTGAATCAACAACTTTTCCATTGTAACGACGTCGAAACGACATCTTTTCGAGGAACTATTTCGGAAAGAAAAAAATATCTTCTATCTAGTTGGAAAGTGACAAAAACACAAAGAAGTTGCCTGTCTTCTTGGTTAACAAATGCATTCTAATAACGTTATTAAAATTACGTAAAGTTAACACTGAAATTATACAAAGAAAGTGCTTACCTCAATCCTATATAACACTGCGGTTAAGTATATTGTGAGAGCAAATAAGTTTTTAGAAAAACATAATAAAACACATTTTTTTTGATCGATTCATTTTTATTTCTCAATATAGTCTCCTTTTAGCTCGATACATCTGATCCAACGATTTTCCAACTTTTTCAAGCCATCCGAATAATATGATTATCCAACCCTTCAAAATAAGCCTCTATTTCGGCGATGAGCTGCTCTCTGGTGGTGAATTTCTTTCCTTCAAACCATTTCTTCAGATTTGGAAACAGGAAATAATCGCAGAGGGCTAAATCTGGCAAATATGTTGGATGGGGAAACAATTCGTAGCAGAATTCGTTGAATTTGGCCATCGAATTTGTCGGACACGTGTGAACCCGTGCATTGTTTTGATGGAAGAGCACTTTCTTCTTCAAATGGGGATGTTTTTTCTTTACAATGTTGTTGAAACGGTCCAATAAGTCTGCGTAATCGCCATTGATCGTTTGCTTCGATGGAAAGTAATCGATATGAATCATACTGCGTGCATCCAAAAAAACTGTGGCCATCACCTTTCTGGTCGACTTTACGGTCTTCGGCTTCTTCGAAGCTAGTTCATCCGATGAAGTTCATTGTTTTGACTATTCCTTCGCCTCGGATGTGAAGTAATGGATCAATGTTTCGTTTAGAGTAATGAATCGACGCAGAAATTCATCTGGATTATGTTGAAACATCTCCAAACATTGTTTTGAAATCGTCACACGCTGCTTGCGCTTATGGTCCACAGTGAGCAAACACGGCACCCATCTTGCCGATAGCTTTTTCATACCCAATTGTGCAAAATTGAAATCACTGTGCCATGTGATATGTTTGTGGCCTTAACAAGCTCGCGCACTTTCATTCGTCGATCAGTCAAAACAATATCGTGGACTTTAACGATGATTTTTGACCTCAATTGGACATCACGAACGAGATGCATGTGGATGTACGACCACGTTTAAATTCATTTACCCAATTGTATACAGTCACAAACGCTGGTGCAGATGTGCTATGAATATTATCCAATTCGGCTTTGATTTCTTTCGGCGTTAAACCTTTCATATGTTTGATCACGAAACTCATTTTTTTCCATTTTGCAAAAAATATAAAAGTTGTTCGCTTTAATTGTATACAGAAATGAAATTATACGATGAATTCCGCTTCAAAATTTGACAGTAATCAGCTGAGAGATGCTACTAGTTAAAAAGTAATGTAACACTGCGAGTGCTCTCTGACAGATTTTCTAAGAACTTATTGACTTGCCCTCGTACAACATTGAGTAAATGAAAAAGATTTGTATAAAACATGTTGTGATGAAACTTAAAAATCGTCAAAATGTATCGAATATTCTTAACTGTTTCACGTCTAAGAGTGTAATAAACAAGATGTTTTTAAGATAGATACTGAAAGGAAATAGAACGATGTTGTCATTGTATGAATTAGATCTAAATTTATTTACATTTATTAAGAATGTCATTATGTACGATCTAAACCATCTGTCTTTTTGAATTGAGACCATTTGTTTATCCATACCATTTTATATTTATGAATTCTGAAATCAATTGTTTGTTAAAATATTTTTCTTCATCCAGAATTTCTGTATTATCCTAATCAATTTTGTGACTGTGATGCAAAGCATGTTCAGTGATAACAGAATTAGGACCTTTACATAAATTACTTTTACGTTCTGTTACTCTTGCAATTAATTTCCTTTTCATTCGACCTACATAGGATGCATCACAATACTTACAGATTATGATATATATTTTATAAACGACGTTTCTTTTTTGTTCTTTGGATGTCAGATCTTTATGAACTTTTACAAATTTATTTAATTTATTCAAATTAAAAAAGGCTGTTCTACGTACATTGCTATTAATTACATTTTTTAATTTATCTGAAATACCTTGCACATATGGAATAGGGAATCACCTTTTTTTCCATCTGAACCTTTTCTGAATTATTCTTGTTAATCGACGAATTTGTTTTTTTTAATTAAATGTTTTAGTATATTAATTATTATATAAGTTTTAGTATATTAATTATTGTCTTGAGGATAAAATCTATAGGATAGTCATTTGTCTTAAAATTTTAATTTTACAAACATCAAATTTTTTTCATGAAATTCTGAATGTGAAAGAAGAAATTCTATCATCTAAACTTAAAATTGTGCTTTTTTTTTAAGATATCGGATGCTGAGAGTTGAAATTGAGAAATCTCCCAAAAAAAGTGGATTTTTGAATCCAATCAGTTTTTAGAAAAAAACTCTCATCCATAATTAAAGTAACATCTATAAAATTAATTTTGTTTCCTTCTTTTTTATAGTGAATTGGAGTCTCGGATGGTATGAATTAAATAATTGTAATATTTTATTGGATTCAAATGAAGGAATGCAAACACGGATATCATTTACGTATCTAAAAAAGAAGGAAAGTTCAACTTTTTTAGTGCCCAATTCTCCAATTCTTGCACCATTAAATCAATTGCTATTGATAATAATGGAGAATCCATAGTATGTCAAATTTTTGCCTATAAAGTTGACCATCAAAAGAGAAATAACTCTAGAACTAATTTTATTGCTCCCAAAAATTCTTTTTTTTTTTAGGAATTTTGCAATCTTTTGAAATCTCATCTTTTGTCAATAGCTGCAACAATTAAAGTAGTCGGAATGTAGTAAATAAAGCTATAACATCTAATGAAATCAGACAATAATTTTGATCTTTTAATATTTTATTCACAAATTCAAAACTATTATTAATAAAACTTGGGAACACTTCTGATCAGTTCGTGGAGAAAGGAAGCTAAGTTATACAGAAGACTATCAATGGATGAAATAATGTTGTGAAATGGATAATCCTGTTTGTGCACTTTAGGTAAAGCATAAGCCTTAGTAAAACTCCACTGCAGTAGAAATTTATGTACTTATACATATATGTACTTATATATATTTTGTGAAATAAATTCAAGTTTTTTCCCATCTCATGAGCAAATTTTTTAACTGATAAGTAATTTTTTTCAAAGAATCTTTGTCAATTTTTAAATATATGTATCAGGTGTATAAGCTTAAATCCGCTGTTTTTAAGTCAGAAAAACACATTTTTTTTTTCTAGGAAACAAAAACAAATTTATTCAAAGTACTTGCCCTCGCTAACTATACATTTTTACCATCTTTCGAATAATTTGTGCCACGCCAAAAAAATTCCTCATCTTTCGAGGCAAACCACTCATCAAGCCATTTTCGGACGTCTTCGTAAGAATCGAAATGTCGCTCAGCGAGCGCGTGGCCCATCGACGAAAACAGGTGATAGTCAGAATGTGCCAGGTCTAGTGAGTAAGCGGGATGGGGTAGCACTTCCCAGTTGAGTGTCTCCAAGTAGTTTTGAACCATGGTTGACGTGTGCAATGGTGCGTTGTCATGGAGGAAAATCAGCTTATTATGTCTTTTCCGATAATGCGGCCTTTTTTCACACAGAGCACGGTGCAATTTGATCAGTTGTTGGTGGTAGCGGTGAGCATTAATACCAATTTCATCAGGTTTTAACAGCTCATAGTAGATGACACTCTCCTGATCCCATCAAACGCACAGCATCGTCTTCCGTCCAAAGCGATTTGGTCTTGAGGAAGATGTTGATGGTTGGGCGGGATCAACCCAAGATTTCTTGCGTTTAGGATTCTGAAAATAGATTCACTTTTCATCGCCTGTCACAATCCGATGCAGGAACGACTTTCTTTTTTGTCTGGCAAGCAGAATTTGGCATGTGTT
>Ga0157364_1003596_pt1 | contig 15090 bp, 8 predicted proteins | sample AttsexASBM2_FD_111476 | JGI IMG/M metagenome (GOLD analysis project Ga0157364, IMG submission 111476) | Fungus gardens microbial communities from leaf cutter ant in Ribeirão Preto, State of São Paulo, Brazil - Atta sexdens ASBM2 | ecosystem: Host-associated > Fungi > Mycelium > Unclassified ... | reverse complement strand
GATTTTGTTATTCTACAAAATTAATAAATCCAGAATAAAATTCCCAAACGTGACATAACTTGAAATATCACCAATGGTTTAATAATAATGAATTAATTGACTATTCCAGTCGCACTCGAATATTATTCGTATATTATTATTTACGTAACTTTGTCAATAAAATAATTATTTATTAATATAAATAACTACAAACGTTTTTATAAACCAATAGTAAATATAAACCAATAGTTTATATTTATCTTTATCAGTTAAAATAACTAAATTAAAAATACAACCATTTCTTCTTCGAACTTTGATCATCAAAACTGTTTTAATTCGAAATTCTCTATAGACGGGGGCTCTTTCTTTATTTACAAAAATGACACAATTTTAAATGTATCATTCTTACAAAAGGCATTACGTGATGTCTTCGAAAATCTTAAGAACGACATAAGTACTATTTGACGGACGGATTGAAGTTAAATTAGTTTATTTTTAATGATTGATAGAATAATCTTTACCTTATTATAATTCATTCATGATAATAACTCGAAAATTACATTTTTTTTAGTTGTGTCACTTTTGAAGTAAGGGAGCGATATATACATTTTAATGAAATAAGCAATTTGATTGAATTAGGTATGCCATAATGTATATTAAACATTTAAAGGTTAATTTTATTATTTTATTAATATACCACACATACACACACACACACACACACACACACACACACACACACACCTAATCAGTCGTATTCACGCATGCATACATGAAGATGATCAATCGAAAGAAGCACAGAAACTCTAGAGTCTGCGACTATTATTATTTTATCTTGTTAGCGAAATGGGCACAGGTGTTTGTGTTTTTCTAAGACTTCCTTTTGCTTTTAAATACGATCTTTGCGCAATGTCGCGCGAACAACAATTTCGTGTCTCTCAAGGTGTTCAACTTAATTATCAATCTCATTTGCAAAGAATTTAGTTTACTATTACACAATAATTCTTAATAATTCTTTTTATATAATCGTAATGACCTCATTATTTTTCAATATTGACACAATTTCTAAACAAACTGTAGAAACACATTTTTTTATGTGGTATATATAATTAACATTTATGATATGTTAAATTAACGCTTATTTTTTTCATTCATCTTTTAATTTACATTTTAAAACACATTATTTTTATATTATTTGTTCACTTACTCACAAATTAAGTTATTTTAACATTAAGAAATATGGAATATCAATTTAATACAAAATCTTTAAATAATATAATCGCATTATGAATTAATGATTCTATTGAATATGTAATTTAACACAAAATTTTGGACAAGGACGGGAGTTGACTTTTCCAATACAAATGCAAAATATTTTTTAATGTGTAATTTTATTTCTGTACGATCAAGAATCAAAAATACTTTGAAATGTATGCTTTAAACATGAAACACAACTCATCGTTGCACTGCAAGTTTGAGAGCTTATCGACAACTTTCACGAGCTGCCTCCAGATAATACCTCCTGTTCGCTTTCAAGTGAATTGTCAAACGCCGCCCTATTGTTGAAGACAACCTGTTCGCGTCGTCGTCGCGTTATGCCCATACCTCCGCAACCCATGGTGAAATTACCTACAGCGGCTTTTGTTTCGACACGACTCCGAGCGTTGCATTCCCCGTCTCTCCTCTCAGCCAGTTCCGTTGCCACCCTGACATCAACCCCCACACCCGTCAGCCATCTCCTTCCTTTTCCACGCCGCTAAACGACCGAGTTAGCTCCGACAAAGCCGCACAAAAAGTTCGGTCACAATCAACGCTCTACGGAAGCAAAAGTGTAAAAGAAGAAAAAGGAAATAGAGCGCAGTTTAGGCATTGGAGGTCGAGAGAAAGAAATAGGCGGTTTCAGTAAGGGAGTCGCCGAGATAAGCGGATGGCATACCTGGTTAACTTTTCCTTCAGAGTTACCGTGACTCAAGCTTCGACGGGGAAAATATAGACGTGGGTGGTTACACAAGAAGCGCGATGTAAGTAAGGTATGTAAACCGAGAGGGAGAACGAGAGATCGACTCTCACCTGACAGAGATGAGTGAGACAAGAACGTCTGGATAAGAAGAAGCTTGTTACATCAACGTGGAAACCACAGATGCATACTGATCGTGCATCGACTACAAGCAACGCGCTTCCTCTCCTTCTTCTCGTTCGTCTTCCTTCCTTTCTTATCTCGTTCTCTCGACGAGAGAGGTAACAACTTCACGGAGGCGAGATGGACTTTTTCAGACTCGTCCACGGTTGAAAGCGCGAAGCAAGCGGATGTGAGCCGCTGATGTTATGGCGTAATGAGAAAGATCTACATCAAACCATGATGAAGAAACATACGCTCGGTAGGATATATGGTAGACACGCCTAATTGCGCGATTCGGAAAGCTTTAACGACTTTCGTCGATAAAAAATAAGATATATATTTCATGGATGTTAGTAACGTGATTTTGCAAATTTAAAGTTCGTAGAAGTTTTTTATCCGGAATTTTTATATGAAAAAATAAAATTTTCGAACATTAATAATTTGCGTATTTTTTAAATAATTAATATACTATACGCTGAATAAATAAATTAATTTTTTTAATAAGAAACGAGTTACGAAAGAAATTTTTTAATTTGCAGAAAAAAAAGTTTTTAATTTATTTAACGATAAATTAGATAAATATAATATTTTTTACATATGAAATTCCTACTTAAAATATAAAATTTAATTAATTTTTTAATCAAGAATTGTCATGTTCAAAATACAAGCGATTCACACAGAGTAAGATTAATTACGATAAGTAAAAATATCCTCGCTTGGTCAGACAAATGAAAAAGCTATACATTTATATACTATGAACGTATATACAATAAAATGAGTAGTCATTAATTACTTAATAATTTTTACTTAATGCGGGGATTAATGAGAAAGGGAAGGAAGGACCCAGATATCAAGATTTCTGTCTCTGTCTCATATTTCTCTTAACTCTTCTCCAATTCGCTTGGCCAATGAATCACTGAATTCCCTGCTCTGGTGGATAACCTTTACTCTTAGTGCTATAAATCAGGCTATCTCGCACTCGAAAGGTTTTATTATTTTATTTGGCAACCGAGTTGTAGTCATACTAGGAAGGTAAGTTCTCCCGTGGCGACTGCAGTGGTCAGAAATATGGCTAGGACGACAGTGGTCTGGCTGAAACTTTTTTGAGAAAAATCTGCAGCGACAAACCGCAAGAACTAACACATGTTTTACTAATCGCGAATATCTGTCGTAAAATATTATCCATCTATTAAACTGTTTTAAAATTTTTTAAATATTTGTAATAATTTTGTTAAATAAAGGTAGTTAATAAAATAAAATAAAATAAAATAAAGTTTTCTAAACTTTTAGATACTTTGTGAGATAAAATAACTATATTTGTTAAAATGTGCAAAACAATTGCCCAGGTAATAAAAGTTAATTTTTTCTAAAATCTTTTTTGTGCTGCAATATCATGTATGAGAGCTTATGGATAAATGGAGTTGCAGTTCATAGTCATAAATTATACCCGTTGCGCGATAAACTGTCAATATCAGGTAGATTACAAACAACCAATTTACAGCGATTGCTGCTAGTTTATTATTAAGAATCATTACGAAATGTGCCATGCGGTCAACGAATTTTCTTCTCATAAAATACAGATGTTTATTATGGCGCATTACCCAACTAATTCTCCGCGCACAATTAATTGTGATTTGCAGTTCGATAATTCTCAATGGATTAATCGAAGTTTAATATGCCATAAAGTTTTCTGTCACGATATTATACATATTACTGCAATAAAATTTTCATTAATAGCTACAAATAAAAGAATCGAAGTACAAATGGAAAAAATAAAATACATTTGAGACATTTAATATAAAAAATATCAATTCAAGAAAGTGTTTATAAAATTAAATTTGAAAGAGATTATAAAATACCGAACATAAAATAAAATGTCGGAAATATCGTAATGTTAATTTTTTTAAATTCTTGTCTGATGAAAATAAAAAAAAATGTATTAAAATGTATCGTAGGATCTATAATTTTCTTATTTATATCAAAGCCAGTAAACATTGCCACAATCTTGACGTATTACATATACCATGATTTTTTTTCTCATAGAAAAACCTCAAACGTAGCTTTTGATTTATTCTTTTCTTCTCTCGCTCTCTCACTTTCTTTCTATTACATATACACAATATTGCAATATAAAATTGAAAAATTATTGAAAACACTCTCCATTATGGTGTTCATTGGTTTACGAAATATTATACAAAATACTTTGCTGTGAAAAAATTTTGTCGATATGCCTTTTCTTTTTTATAATTCTTTATTACGTATATAAAAGAGGAGGACTAATAAAAGAGAAAAACAAAATAAAAGAGGATTCAAAATAATATCAAAAGTTAATCTTTTAAAAATTTTAGGTTCTTAAAATCTTTGAGAGATAGAGAATTCAATGATACACATTCGAAGATAGTTTAGAGTTAAACACAGAGTGCTGTATGCTTAACGAATCCACAAATATCGACAGATCTTTAATAATAGAATAATAACTTCTATGCTTTGTGATAAATTGTTTATTGGAATTATGATCAAGATAAGTTAAAGATTAATCCTGAGAATACAGTAGACAGTCTTAGATTTAAACAAATCGGATCCCAGCCTGAGTCAGTGGCATGTAGGATAAGGACCATAACCATTTCTCTTTTCGTTATCCGGCTGTACAAGAGTAGCGCTTGCCACCACGTGGAAGATTGGTTAAGCTAGCGACTTCATAAAGAAATTTCTATTTGCCAAACAGGCCAGCAGAATGGAAGAAATTCACGTCGTGGAATTCCGCGACATAAAGCAAGATTTGTTTCAGAATCCGCGTTCCGAGCGATATTTATTTCAATTATGTCAGGCTAAAAGGAAAGCATTTATCTTCATAACGAGAATTTTTCGGAACGGGATTTTGTATAAATGGACTTAAGTACTTAAAAAGATCTCCTCGAAGGAACCTCCTCTACCTCGCGAAATTTACGATGAGTGAAAATACGTGTAACGCGATAAATGTCTATTCGTGAATTTTGGGTTTATAAATATCGTTAGATACTTATTATCAGATAAGTAAACTGATGACACATTGAAGACGTACATTAGCTCATAAGATTTATGATCATTAGATTTATGATCTTATATAAATTGGGATTTTAATGTTTATAATTTTATCTAAACTGTGTTCACACACACACATACTCGAATGCCATCCATCAAGTATTCATTTATTCTTGTTTATCGAACATTAATATAACATGACATCTGGGAAACGTTTAGATGGGAATCTGATTACGCCCCAGAATAGATCTCCAAAATTATTATTAATTACAGCGGTGTTCACAGTGGCAAAAAATGTTTAACTTCCGCCAAGTTAATTTGTCATCTGCAGGCTATTCAAATTCCTCACCTGTAACATTTCTGACCCAACTGAGAAAGGTGAAGACCGCTTGCTAGACAGCAAGTAGTTTGACACGGCATTTCCATTTCGCTTTAAATGCTAATGAACAGGCCGATTCTGAGACCGGACCGGAGTCGTGATGTGGACTCGTCGTTCACCGTGAGGTTAAACGCGCGTTTCAAGAAAGAGACAGATCGGACAAATTACAGACCTTTTCGAACTAATTCTATGGCGCGATTATCCAGATAAAGGTTGAATCGTGAATCAGGAGACATCAAAGTTTCGGCTTCTTTGCCGAATGCACAACGACAGCTTACGAGAGCCAGTGAATGTCCAATGGCTAACCACCGATTCATCCGACCCGGACAAGACTTAAGTCTGGCATAGCCGGACAACTAGTGTACGCGACCATGCCAGTTTCTTCATTATTCATGCGAGATTGCCAATTTCCAGAACGTCAGGATGCTCAACCGATGAAAGCTATTCGTTCAATCTCATGCGGTTGCTTGTACTGACCGACGTTGAATACAGTGTAGCATCATCATGGGATACATGTATGGAAATTTTCTGAAAACAAATGCAGTTATTGCGGAGAAAACTTTAAAAGTTTTACTGTGATATTTATAGAAATTTATGAAATTGATTCATGAAATTGAGATTTGCAGCACAACGTTACAACCTTTTTTAATTACAGAACGTTCTATAAATATGGAATCTAACAGCACAATTATTGGTTAATACTTTGAATAAAATACGATTGAGAAATAGGATAATCGATAATGAAATTAATATCTATTTGGAGATACAAATAATGTTAGTAGAGGTACATGTTTTGTTTGCAACAAATATACATTCGAGCAATATACTACATTGGAACATTTTTAAAACTATCGCAATTTTAAAGAGCGTTTCCATGTTTAATGTATCACAATCAGATTATCTGAATGCTAAGGGCAAATTTTATTATGCGTGGTATATGTTACCTATCGTGTGAATGCAGTTCATGCAATTTTGTTGAGTGATCGACGAATTTTGTCAGTTATTATGCATCCAAAGAATGTAAAGCTTCAAATTGCCTCAATGCTTATTCGAGTTAAATACTATTAGGTAAAGCCACGCTGCCATTCCTGTCCGTTGGTTGAACTCTGGCTAATTAAAAGCACGCTCCAATTAGCTCCGTATAACTAGAGTGTATTCACGGTGCAACAACTATCGCAACTTCCATCCAACTAAGAGATTTCTGATAATACGCGTGAGCTCGTCCACCTCATTTTCATTCCGACATGGCATAATAAGGCGTAAGCGCTGTGATAGAAAATACAGTGAACCGTACTCAATTTTAATTAAATTAAACAAATTTCCAACAAACCGGTAACGCCCAGATTAACCAGTGACAGGTTCGCCATGGAAAATTTTTGTTTCTACTGCTTTTAGAATTACACGATTCTTTGTTATAATTACAGTTAACATTAAATTAAACAGTTTTTTTTTTAATTTATTTAAAAAACCATCTCTTATTTCTTATTTAATTACTAATTTAAAAATAGAATTGAAATTGAAAATGATTTATTTTTTAAACTTAATGAAAAAATATATGGAAAAATTCTATTAATACAATTCCATTTCTTTATAAATTGAAAATTAAAAATTTTAAACTCAAATAGGGATTTTACGCGTTCGCGATTGAAATCGTGTCAGCGTATCGCGTGAATAAAATTCTGTTAAACGGTAATCACAATAATTCACTCAATTTCACTCAAAGAGGGTGAAATTAAATGCGTATTCCGCGCTGTAGAAAAAAGAATTAAATGCACAGCATGTGAAGCGATCATGCTCGATGCCGCTCGTTGGCGAATGTTCCGAACGGTTTTTTTCGATGGGAGGGAAATGCTTTATTGGGTTGTCGGATCTCATGAGGCTCCACGATAAAATGTTTTGATATCGGCGAGAGCCGCCGCAATCGATACAATCGACGCGTACGGTTCTGTGCACCTCCGGCTACCCGGATCATCGAAGCAGGGGAAAAAAGTGATAACCATGTCGTCTATCGCCGGCTATTAATTTCTCCTGGTTTCCGAATTCACTCGGTGTGATGGACGCGTTGAACGCAATTTTTCCGCGACGCGGACATGCACGCACGCACGCACGCACCTGCAGAACGCAATTGCGTTGCAGTGGGTATTCCGCGAATGTACGAGTCGCGCATTTTGACGATATGTGAATACCGTACAGTTAACGTTGCAATCGTTTCGTGAAGCTCGCTTTAATAATATGGAGAACAAATGTCAATACCGTCAAATGACGACATCTGTTCTCCATTGCGGGAGAAACATAATTGAAAAAAATATATTTAAACAATAGAAAAATTTTTTAAATCAAGGAAATGAAAGAATACATTTACAATGAAAAGAAATATTCGATATAAATAAGCAAAGAAGATCATGTTTGATCAAAGTGTCTTAGTGTTTAATAATATTTTTTATATAAATTTTACAATTTTCAGTTCAAACAAATTGGCCGATTATTTATCGATCGTAAAATATAATCCTAAATATAAACTCTGAAATAATATTACAAATTAGATTGACAACAATTTAATACTAGTTATGTTAATGAGTATTTTTGAAATACTGTAAAGAATTTATTGTGAAAAAATATCGTCTTAACCAGAATTTAAACCTGGATAAATATATTCGAGTTTTAAATTATATCATATTAATATTATTAAGAAAATTCTTTGCATGTAAACAAGACTAAGTAATTCCACGATATAAGTAATGATAACAAAAAATTAACAAACGACAATTGATTCGATTATTCCAAGATTAATATTACTAAATATCTAAAAATCATATTTTTTATTTTACATCGACATTATTGATATTGATCATCATTGAGCTAATTATGCGCCGTCAAATTATAACAAATTAAACAAAATCGCATTTTATTCTTTACCACCAAATACAAAAAAGTTATAATAGCTTGGTTATTCCAGAGTTATTGCGACAAGCGACTTCTGCCCTGTGTTGGTTTATGAGTTTCCGTTCCGTCAATACCGTTTGGTTTTGGCGATGAATCGAGCCAGTCACGTGCCAATTAAAATTCGTCGTTTCCGGTCCTATGTGCGATTTCATTATTTCTACCGATCACAATTTGAAAAAATATCCATATGTACCATTGCCCCGCATATCGTTGTTATTCTGTTTGCACGTCATTGCGTTTTGGACCATGTTGTCCGACCGAGTGTGGCAACTGGGAAAATTTATTTGTACAAATTGTCACGTGCGCGATTTCGTACTTGCCTGTATTTTGTACGTGATCGTCATGATACAACGGAATACAAATTCAATAACAGGGCATTTTGTCCAGTTTGATTAAAGACACGTTATAAAAATGGACAGTCCAATTGAAGCTGTCAATGTTAAATACAAATATCTTGAAAAAGTTAACCTTTCAACTAGAAATGTATATGCTCGATAATATAGGAAAAATACTCTTTGTATTCATTTTACATATCGCAAATTTTCTTACATTATTTACACGTATTGCTATAAAATTACAATACAGCGGGCAGCCTTATTTTGAATTCAGTAACCTACGAGCAATCGCGAGCTTTATCGATCTCTCACGCATCGACACCTCGACGCGTCGCGCTGGCCGATCAGCGAATGAGTGCAGCGATCGGAAAAATTCGGAAATTTATTCGCTCATATATAACGATCATTTTACTGACGGACGCATTATTCCACGCACATCTGATACTTCGTGTGCTGTTTGCACACGATGATCCTGTGGCTTTACAACTCAATACCGCACGCATCGGATATTATTTCAATAAACAAAAACTCATGTATGTGTTGAATCGCATTACAACAAGGATATGATTTTATCTTGCATGAATTATTTGTGTTACATCCATAATCACAGATCGGAATTTTCGCGGTATGAGGTGTGTGATAACGAACGAAATTTCATAGAGTAAGGATCGTTAATTGATTGATGTGCATGTAATAATTTCAGTTGCCTAGAAAGCCATCAATTTGCACTAGCATTAATATCTGCCGAAATTGATGTTATCTAATGCAAATATTAACGGAGTATAAGCAATACACATTATCCTCAGATATTTTCATTGATAGAAACGTCTCATGATACTTTTAAAATGTATGCATTTTAAAGTGACTTTTTTTATTAACGTTAATTGAAAGAAATAATAGACAATGGAAATTGACTGAAATCTCTTTATGAAGAGATCAATATTTATATATAGTTTGCGCATTAATGAAACGTTTTTCGGGTTTAATAAGACTGATGTTGCTTTCATCAAGATTGATAAAAATTAATGATATATATTGTTTCTTCATTAATTCATACAAGAATGTGGATGTTTCTATTTCGGGTATATATTATTATATTATATTATAAAAATTTCATAAATATTTTATAAGATATATCTTATTTTATTCTAGTTAATTATAATTTAATATTAAAATAAATTCAATATTCTATTTCAAAAATATAATGAAAAGACATTAAATAATTATTAAAAGATAGAGAAATAATATTGATTTCGAATCAACTCTTGGGGGAATTCCAAACCACAAATCGTTTGCTTGTTCACTGAATGTCAAAGAATGCTTGCTTCTACTGAAAGAATTTCAGGAATTTCTCACTGCTGTGTAACGAATCCGGTCATTTCCCAGGCAAATCTGCATGTTTCTGGTCTTTTAGAACAACATACTCTTGCTACCGCAAAAAAAGCAACGAGAGCATAACTGCCTGCAGTTAGCCCGTAAGCTATTTCAGACAGATTTCAAGTTCGCCATGAGATGAGATTTGCGTCTACAAATAGTTTGTTGGAGCTTTATTGTTTGCCTCAGGCAGAGGTAAGACAAGCGGATATGTTCACACCCACCTGAGTCACACTCGCTTCATCCTGTCATGCTCATGCGTTTGCGTATCCTGTCGCATAAATTACGTTAGCGCCAGTTCATCAACTTTCACGCGAATGAACAAACTTTCCGGCGAATTCTCATTCCAGATTATTACTGCCCCACGCATCACTGGAGGTTTTAGCGTAATTGTAAAACCGCAACGCGCTTGACATCGATAATTTATAAACTAATATTGAACAAAATTGCATGCGTAACTTTTTAATCATCTTATATAATAGTTCGCGAATTATTATAAATTTTTCATTACCAAGCTTAAATATTCCATGATTAATAAGAGTAATAGTTTTTAATAATTCATAAGTTAATAATTCAATTATTAATAATTCATAATTTAATAATTCAATTATTTAATCATAACGATATAGGAATATTAAGGATGCAATCCATTTTGAATTAATAGTATATTAAAATTCTCATTAAACTCCAAAGTAATTATAAATTCTAAAATCCCATTTTCGAAAATAATTTCTGAGAAATTGTAATTCTAGCTTTTGATTAAGTTAATTAACTACTTTGAAGAAGTCACTGTAAAGCCAAATAATCTTAGCATAATATAAATAATAATAGCGTCACCTTTCAGTTAGGTATCTATTGGATTCTTAATTCTCTGGGGATGCAGCATGAGAAAATTTTATTGTTCATCGAAAAGCTCTTCTTGGTGTTCGAAAAACTATATTACGGAAATATCGCTTACACGCAATCACAAGTCACTTTCTGTATTTGTATACTGAAATACATTGCTCGACAACTTATCAATTTATATCGAGAGTATTTTCGGCCGAGGAAAAATTTTATCATGGAGACTTAAAAAATTTCTGTTCGAGAATCAAAATATTGCCGGAACTCTTTCATTTTATTTTTCATTTCATCGCTTCGAGCGAGAACAATAATCAGAATTTTCAAGGAGCTATCTAGAACTTTAAAGAAAATGCCAGGAAAGATCCATAAAAAACTTTCGGCTCGTAGAAAACTGAGGAAATCCGAAATGAGAACATTGGAATTAGTTAAAATTTGGAAAAGTTGATTAAAAGTCGCGGTAAATTTGCGTGTCGTCAACGTAAACGCAATATTGGATCAACGTACGGGAAGGTACGGGGACACGTCGCACTTTAGTCCATGGCAAACAGTAAAAGCTCCTCTACAACCTATTCGTCCAACAGAAAGGGGCATATAGTGAGTGATGAAGAGACGTACAAGACTAAGCACGGGCGCCGGTCGTTTCCTGGATGCTTCCGCGTGTTTGTCCGCCTCAAATACGTGCCTTCCAGGATGCGGTGTAAGGAAGGTGCAGGGGAAGGAAATGAAGATGAGAAGCGGTCGCGGGCGGAATGGTCGCGTCGTGCTTAGCATCCTTTCACGACTCTGAAATACGAGTGAAATCAATTCGCGACGTGATTACCTCGCATTGATCGCTACCATCGGAAGCTGCCACTAAAAATGTTCCGGAAACTAACAGTCTCTCCTGCATTGTGATTGTAGTGAAATTTTTACGTTTCATGATCGGTACATTGTTAAATTTATTATGTCAAATTATACCCAACTTGAATTATTTTTAATTATTTCTATAAGTCGTTACTGCTGTTTTAATAGTCATTAATTTAACTAAAATAATGGACTTAAACGACTTAACTCAAGAAATGTATTAAATTTGTTTTACACAGTCAAATTCTCACATTCTTTTATTTACTAAAGACATACATTAATATGAATGTCGTTTATTTTGAAACTAAAAAATTCTAGTACAGAAACAGATTGATTTATATTTTAACACTCATGGAAGTTAAAAATAACAAAATGTTATTTAGCACAAAAGGAGTTAACCTTTTATTTACTATTGTTTTTTTATCTAACAATATCATTAACAATTTTTTGTTAATTATAAACTAAACTGCCTGCTCGAATAACTTTTTGTTCGTTGATTTTTATAAATATTATTATATACGAATGATTTAATTACAATGATTTTTAAGCCATTTTGTTGATGAGTAACTTTTCAATATCATTATTTATTTTTATTAGTACATTTGTATTATTATTCTTCCATTGCAACGCATAACAAAATGCAATCGCTAGAGTAATAGAAATATATTATTACAATTTAGTATTCAATGTGAAAAGCATGCATTATTAATATTTCGATTTTATCGATATTGAATTTCAATATATACTATCACACAATAAATACTAATAATTTATGTGAAACGCGAATAGATAATGAGCGTAACACAGCTTTGATCGTGTTGACCGTTCTTGCGTTAAATTTACTCTTTGATAAAAAAAGTTATGCACAAGTCTAGACGTTAGAATCGTTTTTTTCAAAAACGATAATATATACGGTGTCGGATATATGCAGAATCTTTCTTTTAATCTTTCAAGAAGAATCGAAAGTTATAATAATAATAATAATAATAATAATAATAATAATAGTAATAATAATAACAACAACAATAATAATAATAATAATAATAATAATAATAATAACAATAATAATAATAGGTTTTAAGATACGCTGACCTTATAATGAGTTAATAAAACATTTTTTGTAATATATTGGATGTATTATATTTTATTTAATATTTTATAACATCCTTTTCTTCATTATTATATTTGTTAACAATAATAATTTATTTTCCATATCTGTTACCATTTCCGAGATAATTTTTGTCTACATTTGTGCGTTATGTACAACATATTTGGCAAAAAAATACATTTCACTTACAAAAAGATACATGATATAATTATTATGACAAACTTTGCAGTTAATAATAATTTGCGATATACAGAACAGACGAAACTAATTGTCTGGACAATGTGCCACATTACATTAATAATTTTTTCAGCCTGTTATTCAAACTAATACGAAAATATTAGTTTTACAATTAATCATCTAAATAAATATAAACTGTTAATTTATTAATGTTATAATGCGTGCGTGGAATCATAATTTTTAACATACGGAAGACAGTTTAAAAAAATATCGATATAAAAATGGTGCATTAGTTTTATAACTGTATATATATTTTTTTGTTAAAAATGATATTTTCCAGCGCTCCTATTGTATGTAACTATATAATTAAAGAGAAAGAGAAGGGAAAGAGAAGCAAAGCAATTCACAGTAAACGTGATCAACAATTTTCGTCGAGACAAGAATAAATAACGTGTGAACGAAATTAATTCATGCAACGCCGCCATCAAATCTTCCGTAGTCTCTTCTCACTGAATATTACATTTTCCGTCGACGTTTCCGGCGAGAACGCGACGTCGTCGTGACGACTAGATTAGAACCGGCGCGTAACTTCGACACGGCAACGTACCATGAATTTCATAATTCATGGAAATAAACGCACACACGTGACTAATAGCGTTATAATTAATAACCGGAGCATTTCACTACACGCTGCACGTAATTCGCGCCCGTTTGCTTTTCGAAAATCCTTTCGCATTCTCACATTTCACTTTATATTCAATTAATTGTATTTCTTTATAAGTTATGTTTAATTAGTTAAAATCACTACATATTATTAATTTATAATGATTAACATTTCTATCTCAGATTATTGTAATTTTACATTTTTCAATTAAATACATCATATTAAGCAAACATTTCCAGAATGTTTCTCTTACATTTATTAATGTTAATAATTGAATAACATTTCTTTAGGAGTAATGTTTGTAAGTTATTTCAAGATCTTAAGCAAAATAATTCCATTAAAACTTTAATTAATAGCGCTAGAAATATTCGTATTTTTAAGTTACACGCTTTGTATTATCGAATGAACATTAGCAATGGATAAAGCTAAGATTCATATTTTTGCAGGCCGAACCAGCATTAATATATGACAGTGTACAGGTGTTCGCGGTAGGATTACGTACCTTAGAGCAATCCCATGCCTTAAGGCCCGCCAATATTTCCTGCGAGCTCGAGCACCCCTGGGATGGCGGCTTGTCTCTTACCAACTATATCAACTCGGTAAGCTTCCCTCTTTTGCATTTCTCTACACCAATATATTACGTAAATTACATATAATACCAACTTTGAATTATTTGGATTATATCGGGCAACATATATACCTAGATTACTTATATAAAACAAGTAACTGAACGAGTACAACGCAATAATCATCATTAATAGGATTAGATGATAACATGCGAAGTATACAATTTTGTATAAATGTTACTATTTATTTTTGCAGAAATATTGCAGAAATTTACATTGTTTTTATGACATAGAGTGATGCTTATTTGCACCATAAAACCGTGACTTTTTCGTAAATATATCCACGGGGCGTATTTTAATTTTTCATAATATCGTTCCCGCATACATTCTCCACAATGTCATAGCATTGCCACCTGTCTCTCGATTTTTCCCGAGAATAGGCATTATCGAAGGAGAGAAAATCCGTGTCTGAGAGCTTCATCGTTGCTCTTTAACAGTATCACTTGCCAAATTCGCCTCGCGAGAGACCCCCAAGAGGAAAGAAACATGCTGCGATGGCTTACCGTAAATTACGGCTACTAAAATCTGGCCAGCGTCCAAAACCAATAAACAATATCCGATGTACTAGTAATAACAAGCGCTCGTTTGCGCTCGATTTGTACAAATACTTAACCTGACGCGGAAGAAACCATCAGATTTGTATACGTGCTAGGCATATGAAATTCGAATGAATCTCATT
>Ga0157364_1003595_pt1 | contig 15093 bp, 4 predicted proteins | sample AttsexASBM2_FD_111476 | JGI IMG/M metagenome (GOLD analysis project Ga0157364, IMG submission 111476) | Fungus gardens microbial communities from leaf cutter ant in Ribeirão Preto, State of São Paulo, Brazil - Atta sexdens ASBM2 | ecosystem: Host-associated > Fungi > Mycelium > Unclassified ... | reverse complement strand
TGTGTGATATGGTGGGGGGTTAGAAGGGTGGTGGGGTGTAAGATTGTTGTTGAATAATTATATAAAATAAATATATATATAATATATATATATATATATATATATATATATATATACATATATATATATATTGAATTAAATTTGTTTTAAAATTGAAGAGATATCCATATAAGTTAAATAAAATATCTAAATAAATTTTAATTTAGTCTTGCTAAACAATTAACTTATTAATTTTTTACATAGTTTATATTTGTATGTGTTATATGTAGAATTAAACGTACCTTTTCTACTTTCTTCAATGCCGGCATGGGCTTCTCGACTTCCTTCAAATCTACTTTTTCTTGCTCAGCTTCTTCTCGCGCCCATTTTTGATATTTCCTCTTCTTCAACATAGCACGGAAGTCCATGCCACTGGCGTCTGTCATTATTCATCCAACAAATTAAAAATAGTAAAGCAAATTTTGTGTTATCACTAACGTACATATTTTAAATATTAGAATTATAGAGATTATATTAAATTTAAATTAAATATGATGTAAGTATATAATATCTAAATTTTTTAAATGTAAATAAATAAAATAAAAAAACACAATTCGTTCTTATTTTTTATGTGGTGTTTGAGCTTTATAAGATTAAGTTACTGATCTATATTAACTGGACATGCTAAGACAAAGATTGCGTTTCGGATACATGATAAATTATATGACTATAAGAGTATTAAGTTGACTCACCGGAAACATAGAGCTGCATCTCGGCGGAATCTTCGCCATGGATGTTGCTCACGACGATCTTGTAAGTGCCCTCGTCGTTGGGTTTCGTCTTCCTCATGCAGAGGGTGATCGTGTTGGTCTCCGAGTCAGTGAGGAACTTGAAGCGGCCACCCTCGATGATCTCGGTAATACCCTTGTAGAATTTGAAAGTTGGCGCGGGCGTGCCTTCCACCGCGACGGTAAGATACGCCGTCGAGTCTATAAAAAGAATGCCAATAGAATTAATATTGTTAAAACAAGAATATGTTATTAAAAATATTTTAAGACATTTGTAAGACATTTATTATTGCTGCAATTACATACATTAATTAAAAAAAAAATTTTCTATAAGTTTTCTATGGGTTGAAGAGCAAAATACATTACCTTCGACAGCAGAGTACGATTCCTGAACATCGACGATCTGGGGTGGTCCAGCTGGTCCAACATCTCGCAGAGGTGTACTAGGTAAATTGATTCTATTCTCGAGGTCCGCCACGCTGGGTCTTCTGATGTCCGCTGTACTCGGACGACGACGCTATGCCATTCAAATAAAAATGTGATCAAATTTATACACACTTTGCCATCGTATTTAATATTGACATTGAAAAGCATTTAAATAAAAGCGAGAATATTTAAAGCATAACGCGCGACGACTTCTGCTGACCATATAATTTAAATTTGAGTTTAATAAATCAATGTAATCAAAGAAACGCAAATCATGATCTGTGTAGTTAATGATTCATACCTAATGATAAAAAATGATAGTTAGATAAATATTTATTTATTTTTTACAAATACATCCTATTTCTTTTTTGTAACAATACAATAAAAATTAATTTTATTATTTTTTAAATTATTTCTTGCAAAATAGAAACTAACAAAAAAAAAAGCAAAGAAATGGAAGTCGCCATTGTCGTTTGAAAAATCTGCAACGCTCATGCGATTTTGCATATTTTGTACATTTTAATTATTACTTACGTTTATTTAATCATTGTGAGTTAACGTTATTTACATTGAAAATTAATTTACATTATTAATCAGCGTTACGTTTCACGCATTAGTGACTTTGTGTTAGTCACTAAATCAAGTGAGTTTCAATAATGTTAGTGACAATTCTAAAACACATCCTCTTGTCAGAATACATTGATTAGCAAGATGGGATCAATAAACATGGGTAATTTCACTTTCCGACTTTCATAAATTCTTTAATTGTAAATAGCCATTACGATTTCAAGGTTTTCTTACTTAATTTTAACAAGTGTTTTGAAGGATTAGCGATTATTGTTAATCTTCAATTTAATTAAATTTTTATTTTCACATGTATATTTTTTAACAAATTATTTTAGAAATTTTGTATAATCAACTTCCATTTCTACATGTTTATCTTCGTTTGCATGCAAAAAAAATATCTTAAATAATTTGTGATAAATAATCGAACGTGTAAGAATCCCTTGAATACGTATAGTCGGACAAAGGAAATAGAAAGGGAATATATTAATTAGATGAAAAGATTGATGAAAACAGGAAAACATAAAATTTTAATATTTTTTAAACATTTGTAAAATCATTCTGGTAATAGAAATCATAAATGATACTAAAGTCTATTTATAGATATTTTTGCATCATTCCTGCTTTCAACTTTAGAAACAAATGAGAAATGCTCTTCCGTTGGTGAAATAGATGTTCTTATACGATAATGAAGATGTGATATTTGTGCGTCGATGCACAATTCGTGAAATTGTGGCAAAACGCATTTGCCATGAGGTGTGAATCGCAAAGTAAAAATATGAATCACAAGTTACGCGTGGAATGAGAATTTAAAGCCGAAGTTAGTTAATCATTATTTACATAAAATAGTCGTCAGTCAAGAAACTTTCAGACGGGATTAAATTGCACAAGAAGGGACAACTTTACAGAAAAAAATAAAGATACAAATTCAAAATAAAGAACTATTCTGTAATTATAAAAAAATACAATATTAAATTTAATATTTGCAATGTTATGTTATTATTATATTATTATACATACATTATGTTATTCCTACTAGTGCAATAAAATTCTTTTTTTTTAAATCTATGGCAATCTAAGGTAATGATAAGAACATCATTAATGATGTTCTTGGTCTTACAAGTCGTCGTTAGAATACTAAAATACATTAGAAGAAAATTAATAAAAGATAGATACAGAAAGTTGAGGAAGAGAATGATACGTGAATTCAATGTGATGTGTATGACATGAAAGATTATTTTTATGCTTTGGCGATGAAATGATTGCTTACTCCGTGAACCAATCTGATCCTCGTCAATTAAATTGCCGTTCGAATATTCGTCTAATGGGAAAATCAGTTATCAGGATTATTTACAAAGAGACACATTATCTACACGATATGCACAAATACGATGCCGTAGATTTATAAATCGGAATGATGAGATAATGGAACATGTTTAATGTTTCATTTCAAAAAGCGACATCGTATTCGTGACGATGAGAATGAGAATATTTCGATCGAATCTATTTAACATATAGTGTGAGCACGATGAATATTTACACCTATACATAAAATTCTACATAAATAGTTATTTCACACATATATATATATATATATCTTTGACATATAGGAGCAAACTGCTCAGTTTCAAATCTATCGCAGCGATATGCAGAATTGCAGAAGAGAACTGAACTCTTCGACGTCAATCTTTTAATAAAAGGACAAATTATTATGATTAATTATAAGATATATTCGCCACAATTTATAAATAATTTCATATAAATAATAAATTATTTTTAGCAATAAAAAAACAATAAAACAATTTTATTATTAAATATTAAATTGAGGTATTTCCATAAAAATAATTTCATTTGGAATAAATTTTTAAATATTCTATTCGTAGGATACCATGGACGCTAAAATAAAGTTGCACTACTGCGACAAGTCTGATACTGAGTCGTACTGCAACTACTAAATTTTTAATGGTGGTAGATCTCGCACAAACAATTTTTTCAAAATTGAGATTGATAAAAAAATATGTCAGCAATTCCGCTTTCTCCATGGATTATTTATAATATAAATTAACTCCAATTTTTTACCACCATTATAATCTAAACTGCATCTAAACTGCATCTATACAGCCGCATAAAATGTACAGGTGTATCCGCTCGAACTAATAAGCAGAATTTCCGCAACGCGGCCGCAATGAGCTCCTTCAGGCGTTACACATTGAACCGATTCATGTTTTTAATTTTAATTACAAAGTTCGCACATAAATCGATGCAATGTAAAAAAAATCGCCATCTGCAAGCGCATTTCGTCGACGTTGACTATTCGCGAAAAAGTGCTCTTTGCAAAAGATAAATATTTATAGAACATACAGGTTTATAGAATAACATCCAAAAACTTTGCTCATATTAATACTGATTTCTTTAACAAAAAGATAAGATAAAGAAAAATCGACAGATCTTTGCTCCGTAAGAAAACTTTCCTTTCTGACCTCTTAATTTTGATAAAATTTTTTATTTAGAATGAATAATAATCTTAAGCAAAATTTTATTAATAAATAATAATCTCTCTATTAATATCAATCAACTTTTAGATCTATCAATTTTTGTAGATTTTTGGAGGCTATTCACAAATATCCTGTATAAACAATTTTCAAATTTTAAGCACGCAATAAACAAGAAAATAATATCGAGATAAAACGTATATATAAACGTAGATAACGTATATGTAAATGTATGTACAAAATAATATAAAAATATACATATGCGTACACGCACAACAGAGATATTGTGCTAACCTCTTTTTCTGGCAGCGCGCCTAGTCGGCCGGGCTTAGTCTGTGTGTGGTGCGTGAAAAAATAAAAGATGAGATAGAAACAGAAATAGAAACATAAAAGGGGTGGGCAAAGAGAGATTAGAATTTTTTATTTCTGAGGGGGGGTTCCATAAAAAGTGGGCTCTTATCTTGGGAGTGTTCAATATAATAGGGGGAGGGAGTGATTCGATGTGAGAGAAAAGAAAACTCAAATTATTGATCAGTAAATTATTTGCCAATATGCTCTCACGAACATATAATATTAAAAGATATTAAACCGGTATTAAAAATTACGGTATTAAACCGCAAATGGTTGAGAAAATAGCGACTAGCGTGTTTACAGTAGCAGCAGCAGCAGCAGCAGCAACTTCAAAAACTTCAGTTAAAAACATGTCATCAGAATTATGTTTTTTATTATTATTAATATCATCATCGTCATATATTGTCGTTATTGTTATTAATATTATTATTGCCGTCCCGTGGTAACGCGTAGCGTTGCTTTGCCTCTCTCATCGGGGACTTCCCTCGTCAAGTACGTTTTTAGTTTTCGTTTTAGTTATTGGGCTTTTATTATTTTGTCTTTCTGTAGGCGAACAAGGAAATAAAATCGACGTTTAAAAATTATAAGAGCTTGAGGGGGGGGGGAGGGCGCAAAAAAATAGAAAAATCCAAAAAGGGCGGTCGGTGTCCGTAAGACAAAAAAAAAAGAAAAAAGACAGAACAATACATAATACGAAAGATTGCTGGTATAGTACTTTGAGCAGGTAAGCTTTGTGTTATAGCGAACACAAATCTCACCTTTGTTTCGAAAACCTCACCGGGCCGTAACTTTCCCAACTGCAAAAATCACAGAGACGAACACATGAGGGTCAAGTGATTGCTCGTCATCGTAAAGATATTCCTTTTGTCGCTTTTGTTAACACGGATTTTTGTTAAAGTTTCCCGATAGATTTATACAGAACGGACATTAAATTAATACCTCTTCCTCTTTTACAGAAACAGTTGACAAAAAGCGCTGATTTCGAAAATGGAAGACAAAAATGCTCCTGCGTGCTGGCTTCGCTATTTCTGTTAAGGGGCAAGAATTGGCTCTTTTTGCCGGATTAAAACGGAATTGCTTTTTGATTATTTGCTTAGGACAGAGACTCGGTAAGGACACGGATAAATAAAAGTCTGAGATTGAAGGAACAAGGAAGAATCGCGGTAGACGAACACAAATGGGGGCTGTTCGAGGCTCGCCTTACCGACGTTGCGACGGCTTGTGCGTTTGCATTTCTGCGGGTGCATTGCTAGACAGAACAGTGCGATTCGGCGGTGCGCGTTGTCAGCTAATACGTCAGTGAGTTTAGGTGCAACCAGATTGCATGTGATCGTATGAAAGAGACGGATCTTTTAAAGAATGAATCGCCATTCGTAAGAATAATCTGAAAACTGCATGTCGATTATCTCAAACCTCTGTTACATCTTCATTATATTCATATGAATTTAACATAACAACTTTGAACTATAATTTAATTGCGGTTTTATATAATCGCTATTTCATAAATTTATTATAACTTTTTAATATAATTATTTTAATACAATTATTGATTTTTTACAAGGGTACATAAAGGTTCAACATAATCGACTAAAGAGAAGCAAGGGTGTATCCGTGGCTAGTTACAAGATCGCAACATTATCTTAATGAAATTATTATTTACACTCATAAATACCTTCAATATATTGATGTTTAAAACTTTGTCACAAGAGAATTCAGAGGAGATTTTTAGAACAATCCATATAAATTCGTTCGAGTCCAATCAAATTCTTGGGATTTTCACTTTTGCGCGACAAAATGTTCGAATTTACTAGATTAGTATGCGAGATAATAATTTAAATTTAATAGTAATGTATATTCAACTAACAGAAATGAAATAACAAGTGTTTCACACGGACGATGAAGCTTGATCGTCAGACATGATTCACACGTCTTGTCGCGCTACTCAAGATATTTATTAGCGTCGATGTCTATCTACAACGGCACAGTGCTTGCCAAGATGACCCAGTGATCTATTGGATAAAGATGTAAGCCAGGAAAGATTTAAAATCTCATATGCGAGTGATTAACATGCACACGAATAATCCCTGACTTCTTTCGCTTCTCTCATCTCGCATTATCAATTAATATTATTGTTATTATTATTATTATCATCATCAGAATATGCATATCGGTTGCAACAGATCCGTGCCAAGTGCAAAGATGCATTCGTTTTTTACTCGCTTTACGATTTTGGATTACGTATATCGAAAGGCACGTGCGAGATATTGCTCCAACATCTTTTATTTTATCAAATTAAACAAGATCTTCCAAAATATCTATTAATATTTATTAATTTTCCAAAATGTCTATTAAGAAATTATGTTAAAAAGAGAAATACATTTTTTTAAAATAAAGGATGCTGAAACTTTTCCAAAGTTTACACGTCATCGTCGAGAATTTAATTGTTTGCTCTCGATGTGAAATTTATTCATTAATCGAATATAAACCATTATCGTTATAAAATATGCGTGATTAAATTCAGGACGACTCGTGCCATAAAGTACGACCACAATAAGTAAATAGTAGTAAAAGGAGCAGGCAAAATCGAGCAAAGACAATCGGAAAGATTTCACTATTAATAATAAAATTGCATTAAAAAATTGCATTAAACTTTATTTAGTTCTTTTTTATTTATTCCGTAGTACGGATTCTCTTTGCGCGATACTCCAGTGAGTATAGTGTACGAAAGAGTGTGTGAGAAAAGTAAGTAGAAGTGCATTTGGTAGTCGAGTAAGGGTTGCAGACGAGACATTCGCTTCCGCGTTTTTCTCTCAGCGATTTATCTCACCTTTCGCTCGTCCAGCACCTCGCCAGGACGAAGCTTCCTATGCTCCTATGGATCAAATCTCTATTAACCACTACTGCGAGGTAAAGATGATTGTATTGTGCACGTGTATGTTTGTGTTTGCGTGTATACACAATAAATGATGCTGCAACATGTTTACATTGTATAATATGATCGTTTCGATCGATCGGCATTTGTCCTACCACCCTGTTAGACATATCAAAACGCATTCCCCGCTTTATCTCTATCTTGAAACTGAACCAAGTCTCGCGAAATTGACTAAAATTAATTACATCAACGCAAGTTATGCGTCTGTTTAATTTTAGTAACTTTAATTAATGCTTTTCTGCTATTTTCATTCCTGAAAGTTGCTCTAGTTTTAAGCAGTTAAGCTAAAAATATTTATTAAGATGTAAAACGCTAATTATAATTTAGAAAGATTATTTTAAGACAAAAAAAAATGTAGGATCTTATCTCAAATTTTACGGGGAACGCCTTCGATCGTCTCACTCTCAGCTGAGATAATCCACATAATCATCAATTATCCATGTTTCTTCGATATTCTTCTTCAGGAAGTGAATTTCCGTTTAGTTCTTCAGATTCTTGCTTTTTGCAAATCAATATGCACCAATCTTGAACATCCTCAATATTACATATCACAAGTTGACTTTCCATTCTCTTTTTCTTTTTGGAAGAAATGCCTTTGCTGACGATGGAAGATAACGGAACTCAATTTTTTTCGGAGGAAAGGACAAAGGAAGAAAGGAAAAATGCTTCAGAAGCTGGTAAACTCTGGATTTTTCACTGATGAGGAGTTTCTAATCTAAATCTCACGCCTTGCTGACACTAAACGCGACATGCGTCACTCGACAAACTCGTCGTCGGGGATTCACGGCGCGTATCTATCACGAGTATGACACCACTAAGATCATCACTGGACTTACACTATAAAACTCAAAAAAAAGCTACAAAAAACCCTAGGGCCAACCAGCAGTAGCCAGTCTACCTACTTGTTCGTCGAGTGTCTTACGCGACTCATTAATCATCTACCTAATGGGACTCATACAAACACTTTGCACTTTGAAATATATTCAGTATAACATATTCCAAAGTAATACAGAAAATGGAAACCTATAATTAAATATATTAAATTAATTTGAAGAAATATAGAATTTGTACAAAAAAATTATTAATTCAATAATAATATTAAAATACATATATTTCAATTAATTTAATATATGGATTTTATATTTAATATAATTTTCTCTATATTATTTTAAAAAATAGACATTAAAATAATCTTTTTAAATATTATTCTCGTTATATATTTTATATATATATATTCAAGAGTGCAAAATGTATCATATCACCCTCTTTGCTTTATTGATGTACAATAGAATAGATATATATAAATAATAAAAACTAAAAATATAAAAGTAATTTTTTTTATAATACAATTATAATTGTATATATAAGAAGAAACATCAAGTTTTAAATCCATCAAACTTTAATGAGATTTTAATATTGATTTATGATTTAATATATTCTATATTAAAAATAGATTCATCGCGTCATAGTTATTTATTTTTGAACTTCCACGTTCCTTGGAACAATGTTTGGCGATTTGACAAGGTTCTTCCAATAAATTAATAAGATCAGTGAATGATGTGTTTCCTTAGACACAAATAAATTTTCTACAAAGCAAACTGGGCGATCTTTCATGAGCACGTGAGAATGCAACAAAGTTTCAAGCTCACGAAATTCTATTTGTACAATAGCTTGAAAATTAAATTACTGATACTTTAGTATTCAGATCAAAGCATAAATTCGAGAATTAAAGTTAAATTAAGTTTCCTTGGAAACTCAATTTAAATCGATTTAAAAAAATTAAATTAGAATATCTCTAGAATCTCACTCTACTCGCCTCTGTCGCATTCTTCAGCTCGGTCCCCTATAAGGTAGTCTATATATTTTCGTAATCACACAATACATTCCGTAACATACCTCGTCACTAATGATCAAGCTGGGCCTACGACCTAATTCCTCGGGCGGTATGAGCGAACCACGTCGACTGCCAGCACCACTTCCGGGTGCTAAAGAGCTCTTCCTGCTGCCGACCGGTGTCACGTCTTTGATAACTTCAATCTTGGGTGTTTCGGGCGCTTTAATTTCCGGTAACTTCGGCTACGACGATCAAAAATTAATTGATTAATAGCGTTTGCTTCCTATCAAATCTGTTTAGAAGATTAAATAAAGAGTTAAAACTTTTTTCTCAATTTTTAGTTAATTTAATGTTCCTTCACATCAATTAATCATAATTTAATCTTTTCTCTTGGATTGGCAAAAAAAATTTAACTCCATATGTTTTATCAATAAATAAGTTTTAGATAAGTACATGGAGTTTTTTTTCTTAACATGATTAAAAAGAGGATGTTAATATATTATTTAACAAATACAAATTATAAATACAAATTACATTTTTTTAAAGATTTAAACATTTATGAATTGACAAAGCTAAACAGAATCACGATTACGTTAGCCAATCCTTGATAACTTTCAATCTAATTCACAAATACACTTTAATGATTCGTTTTTATTAATAAAAAATCATTACTTGATAGCGACTCAAAACGATGATTTTATCAGCCGAAATATCGAAGTATCAGAATTTGTGTTAACACGTTAATTTAATACGGTCGCGCACGTAGGGCGATTACGACTAACCCTGCAATTCGAATACGAGTTGCTATTGGGTCAGTCGTAATAAGGTCGAAAATAGCGATCGACGTTTTCCCCATCCTTGTTCACGACGACGACGACGACGACGACGACGAGAAACCGATTTCAAGGGGATGATATATACGAGCATTTATTCGCTAAAATAGTTCTGTCGCGGACGCAGCGTCGTGCGATGCACAGAAAGCATTCATCGCTTGCCAAGGCAAGATTCGACCTGGCTGATTATCACCCCTTTTCATTTCTTCCTCTGCCCCCTTCCCTATCCATTCGCAACGCATTAATTGTGATTGTGCAGGTGGCACGAGGATATTTATGGCGCGGGGGCACTGCGTTCTCGACAAGAAAATATAAGATCGATTCTCATGTTGAAATATCATTTTGCCATAGTTTTGGAAGAGATTGCTCTAATTCCTAATCTAAAGGATTATTACCTGAACTGTTACACGGACTGCTTATTTAAAAAATAATTCGATTTTACACTTAAATAAATGTATAAATATAAAATTGATATAAACAGTCAAAATAGTAAGAGCATTCTCGAATATCCCGAGTAATTCTACAGTTTAATAAAACATTAGGTATAATTATTACATTTAATAAAATTAAAAGGAGTAACAAAGCATATACATAAATAAAATAATAAAACTATATATTGTACATATAAAATTGTATGATCTCTTTATTATTTGCTTCTGTGCACGGAATATCTCGCATAGAGCTATTTTTAGATATATACGGTTCTTTAAAAATTTACCGTCCTTCAAGCTTACAGAACAGGTGACGTGAGTTTATATCTCGGCTATAATTAAACCGTCAGTAAATCGGGCGTAAAAATTAATTATCCTGAACCGCATATCGCAAGGCTCGATCAAAATATCCTCGATTAACATGGCATTTCCAAAATTAGCAAAATTTCTCGTGCGTACGAGTTTGACAATTTGGCAAATTCATATTTTAATTTCATTATTAATAAGCGACAATTGCTTACCTTAGAATCGAATTTCTGTACGGCAACATGAAAACAAAAAACATATAATTAGTAGAAAATTTAATTGACGTTTAAATGAACTTATATATTACTAGATCTTTTCTATAAATCTCTACAAATTTTATATGAACTAATTATAAAATATGTTTTTGTGTATCTTTACAAATGTTTAAATTATTTTTTATTTTTTTTTATTATTCTAACATAATGATTATAAAATATTGTTTATGTACAGAGATTTTAACTACTTCCTTACCTGTGTGACCGGTCTTTCAAGTTTCGTTTTATCGCGAGGAACAAATTCACCAAAATCAAATTCTTGAGGTTTCTCCAGGACAGCCCTTTCGTAATCCGGAATCTCCGGGAGCTCGTAACCTGCATCCTTCGCTACCTTCGTTGCCTTTACCTTCTTCGCATCGACCTTTTCTATCTTCTCAGTTTTCTGCATTACAAATAATAAACAATATAAGATCAAAGAGAAATTTGCAAGAAGATAAACATTATTATGTGTCAGACATGGTGCTGGTTTAATCCCTGTACAAATCTCCGGTAGCAAGGAAAAGTGAGTATCAGAGATAATCTTGTGACAGTAGAGCGAAGAGATGTGTGTGAAGACAGAGGAGATTAAAAGAAAGAAGAAATATCAATCTCTTAAAAGAGATTTCTATGCGTCTTATTAACGTTATTAACATAAATAAAATTAATCACAGAAGAGTTAGAATATATCGAAGAAAGATGAGTGCAACGTAGAGTTTAGAAATGTGCTGCAATATATAAACACGTGTAGAATATAAATATTATTCAGAGAGAAAATAAGTTTAGACAGAGAATGTTTAATTAATTTTACTTGTATTAAGAACATAGAGAGAAATATCTTTATGTATATATATATATATATATGTATATATACATTTAGAGAAAGAAGAATGCGCACAAGTATATTTCGGCGCTGTTTAATAATTAAAAAACGAAATTAGAATTGCTATAAATTGAAGTTTAGCAGTTTAAAAACACAGAATGCGAGACATAGAGATTGTGCAACAAGATCGCGTTGATCTTTTGCAGGGCTACCTTGAGATCCACCCCGCCATTTTCAGCCTGTTGAGGCTGTTTCGGATCCTTCGTAACTGGTTTAAGCTGAATCCCCTGAAATCTTTCGGTTTTTACTTCCTGTTTTGGTGGTAAACGGGATTTCGGTTTGGTCTCGATGATATTCTTCGGCTGTATTAATATATCGTTGTTAGGAGAAAAGCTTCTTATCAAGTATATAAATATGTTCGCTTTGCGGTATATCAAAATTAAATTTTAAAAAGCAAGGAATGCACAAAACTAAGTTAATCTAATATTCATTCAACGATACTAAATCTCATAATACTTAATAGAATATTAAATCAAACTTTTCTTTAATACTAATTTCTTAACTAATTTCGTTATTGTTTCTACATCTATTAACTGTGTAATATTGAACGTTAACAACTTTAAACAATTATCGTTAAATGTGATGAGAAAAATGAAATTACCTTAAGCTCGATTTTTTCTTGAGTTTTCTTCTCCTCCTCGAGTTGCTGAAATAAATAAAAATTGAATATTAGCAACATACATATATCTATATCTTTTTTTCTAATTGTATAAAACATTTTAGAAATATTAAAGAGAAAATTGAAAATTTTTTCTTTTTCTTAATAATATTAAATTAGGCTAACATTCAAAAAATATGCGTGTGTATTACAGACTCTATATTAATTTTTTTTTATTATAAAAATTATAATTACCTTGACGGATTTCAGACCTTTCTTAGTAATCTCTTCTTCTTTCTGCAAATAGAAATATAAAAGTTAAACTCTTTTTTTATAAAATTTATACCCTGTTTTTATAAAAATATCAATGTTAGATTGTATGTATATTGTGTATGTGTTTTATCAAATATACCTTCGGTTCTACTGGTTTAGATGTAAGTTTCGTTGCAGGTTCCTCTTTCTACAAATAGCAAAATTTGTTTTAATTCATTGCTGTAAATTTCTTTTTAATAATATTAATTTAATTTCTTTAAAATTAATTATATTATATTTTATATTATATTAATTTCTGAATGTTTAAATAATTCTGTTATAAATTAATGTACACAAAATAAAAAATTTTCTTCTAGAGTATTCATAATGTTTTTGTTAATATTTATGTATTTTAAAAGATAAACTGTAAACTAATAAACTGTATTAGAAGATCATTAATTATTGTTTAAAGACATAAAAGATAAAAATCTCTTAGTTTTATTACAAAACGCTAAACAATTTTTGAAAGATTTACATTTTGTTGAATTAGTACGTCCGAATTAATACTTTTAATATTTTTAATCTTCAAAGTTTTTAATATTTTTTAATATTTCATATTTTTTTCTAAAATTTTCAAAGTAAAAGTTTTAGTTGTAACAAAGTAAAAGTTTTGATGTAACAAGCATTTAATGTATCTTTAATTCGTTTGGTTTAGATTTAGTCGTCTGTGTTTTCTAAAAATGTACGAGTACTTAATAATATCATTTTAATTTTTAACTTTTTTAATTTTTAATTGTATTTTATATTCTGTTAACTTGTACAAGTGTTTTGTTTACCTTGACTTCCCCTGGTTTAGCCTTAGGCTTTTCTTCAACCTAAAAGTATTTTTACAATTATAATATTTTTGTGTAAATATACATAAAAACTTGAAAAGTATACCTACACAATAAAATAAATATATATAATTATAAAAAAAAAAATTGTGAAAAAGTATACCTCTTCTTACTCTTTAAATATGATATCAATTCTGTTTAATTTTTATGTAAAATGATAATTGCAAAAATAATACTTCAAGCTAAATTTTTCATCTAATTATCTTATATTATTTATTTTGTTATTCTTCCGAATGTATGATGTATATGGTGATGTCAAAAATAGCACAAATGTACGTGTACCTTTACATCTTCCTCTTTAATTTTAGCTTTTGGTTCTTCCTAAAAGTGTATATGTAAAATAAAACATTGTACATTTTTTGCGTCATCGATATAATTTCACCGCTTTTAAAAGCCTAATTATTGAGCTTTTCTTCTAAATAATACAACACTTTTTGTACCTTTATTTCGCTCGATTTAGACTTCGGTTTTGACACTTCCTAAAAGTGTATGATTGGTGTTTAAATAGTGTCTTTTAAAATGTCACATTTATTTACTATATACAATTCATGCATCTTTTTCTTTTGTAAACCGCGAGCTAGACTTGCATAAATATATATTGCTGCAAGATAATCATATCTAAATATACCTTTACTTCCTCTAGTTTAGATTTAGCTTCCTCCTAAAAGTGTATATTTAAGTGTTAATGTCTTATTTTAATAATCGGTACAAGATTATTAAAATAATAAAATGTGTTACAAAGTGTTTTGTGTACCTTTGGTTCGTCTGGTTTGGACTTGGCTTCCTAAAAGTGTACGAATAGTATTTAATAGTGTTCCTCATTTATCATCCCTTTTTATTTGATTGTATTCTTTTTCTCTATTGTGCAAGTGTATATTGTTACAAGATATGTGTAGTATATGTGTAAGTATACCTTTACTTCCTCTGCTTTAGGTTTGGCTTTTGGTTCCATCTAAAAATGTTCAAAATATATTTGAATGTAAAAAATGTCTTAAAGTTATATTTACGGCATATGGTTAATGCAGCTGGTGCTCATTTTTCAAATGTGGCGTGATATTAAAAAAGAGCAATATATTTTATATATTATGCTTTTCTGTTGCTGTGCATGTGCATATCTCAGCTGTAAATCTCTGCAGTGTTAATTGTGAGCGAAGAAATTGTTATTTATATATATATATATATATATATATATATATATATATATATATAAATTGTGTGTTTATTTTTTATATATACCTTTCTCTCTCTCTTTGTATTCTTTCTTTCTGCCTATTATATAG
>Ga0157364_1003594_pt1 | contig 15093 bp, 11 predicted proteins | sample AttsexASBM2_FD_111476 | JGI IMG/M metagenome (GOLD analysis project Ga0157364, IMG submission 111476) | Fungus gardens microbial communities from leaf cutter ant in Ribeirão Preto, State of São Paulo, Brazil - Atta sexdens ASBM2 | ecosystem: Host-associated > Fungi > Mycelium > Unclassified ... | reverse complement strand
GGTCTTGGGTTGTAGGCTGTGCCAATTAACCGTTTTAATCGATACTATGACCATAATCGCCGCTAACACCACCATGGGTATTTTAGCCATAAGTTGCGTGAATACACTGACTAATAACAGTAAGACAACGGCCGCAATCACCGTTGACACACGGCTGCGTGCTTTACCTAGCTCGACATTGACAATCGTTTGTCCAATCATTGCACAGCCAGGGACGCCACCATAGAAGGCCGCAAAAATATTGGCAATACCTAAGCCCCAAGATTCTCGGTGTTTATTGGAAGGGGTGTCTGTAATTTCATCGACTAACTTTGCTGTAAGCAGTGATTCCATTAAACCGACCAATGCGACACTAATGGCAGCCGGCCAAATAACACTCAGTGTATGCCAGTCTACAGGGACTTGCAGGGCATTAAAGCCAGGAAGCCCTGGCGACATTGCGCCTTCATCGCCAACGTTAGGCATGGAGATGCCGCTATAAGCGACAATTGACGTTAATAACACAATGGCAATCAGTGGGGCGGGGATTGCGGTGAAGACCCGGGGTAAGCCAATAACAATCGCTAAGGTGATGGCGAAAAAGCCCCAGACTAAGGGGCCGTGCCCTAGAATATGAGGGACCTGCGCCATAAAAATTAGGATCCCTAAGGCGTTGACGAAGCCGGTCATTACCGCTTGCGGAATATAGCGCATCATTCTCGCCAGTCCTAAAACACCAAACAGAATCTGTATAGCACCTGCGAGCACCACAGTGGGTAAAATGTAGTTAACGCCTTGAGCTGCGACCATTGGGCCAATGACCAGCGCGACGGAGCCGGCAGCGGCGCTGACCATCGCCGGTCGGCCACCGATAAAGGAGAGGGTTAAACAAATCACGAAAGAGGCGATAAGGCTGACTTTCGGATCGACACCTGAAATCACCGAGAATGAGATAACCTCGGGAATCAGTGCCAGAGCGGTGACAATGCCTGCCAGACTCTCTTTCACCAGTAAAGAAGGTGATAAGAGCACCGATTTGACACGCCCAGCTTTGACTGCAGAACTTTGTTCCATTAATGATACCTTGTTAGACACTTATTTTTTATTACTCTTGCCTGAAAAGAGAAATCTCAACACAGGGATGCGCAGATGAATTTCATAAAGCAGGAATGATACGCCAAATACCAGCACTAATCCTGTAAAAAAACCCAGCATATTATTATGAATAGCGGGGCTAATAAATAAACCATAGACCAAGGTTAAAGGATGGTGAACGAGATAAATAAATAGTGATGCATTGACTAAATAGGTGATACGAGGCGAGTGATTATTTAATAATCGATAGCCACTACTAAAACAGATATTCAGCATACAAATACCCATTGCCATCGAAATTAAAGCATCGAGTTCGTAGAGCCAACCATCGCCAGAACTATGATGTTGATTATAATGATAGGCATAGAAAGCCAATAAAGTGCCCACCCATAGCAAGGGATGGGGTTTCACAAACAGCGCCTTTAACGCAGTAAGTTGCCATGCCAAAGCGCCCAAAATAAAGAAGGGCAAATAAAAGAGCACCTGCATTACAACAATATTCATTAGCGCATCTTTCATTACCACAGGCGCGGTGAAAAGCAATATGCGTCGCAGGGCACACCAGAGTAATACACTTAATGTCAGCCCACCAATAACCTGCCACCAACTTACCTGTTGGGGCTGCCAATGTTCAGCGCGCTTTGCCAAGGCGCGAAAGAGACTGTAGCCAATGGCGGTTAATAAGCAGAGGATCAGTAGAAACCATAAATGTGAAATAAGCTCCCAACAGAGGGTATTATATTTTTCATAAAGCGTGAATTGTGACCAATTCGGAAACTTATCAGACACATTTTTCAATAATAAAAATTGTGGCAAAGTGATTAATGGAATGGCGGCCAGAAAAGGAATACCGACTCGTTCGAGTCGCACTTTTAACCAGCGTTGTGGAGAATAACGTAAATAAAGCATGTAGGAAAAATAGCCGGAAATGACAAAGAAGACCTGCATGCGAAAAGAATGAATAAATTCATTAAATAAGGTGAGCCCAAAGGAAGCGGTCGGACTATTAACCGTCCAATGTTGAGCCGAATAAATGAGCGATACGTGAAACGGCACACCAAGTAGCATCAAAATGGCTCGGATCGAATCGAGAAAATACTCACGGGGTGGGGATTGGGTAGACATCATCTATACTCATCGTCTAAGGGTGCGTTTCGCACGATTTCAGCTAAGATCTTAAGAAGTATATCAGACAACCTTGGTCAGCAGAGGTTTTCGTTAAATAATCCGAAAAAACCGCTATCACTAATAAAAAAGCGCTATAGCAAGAAGATGACTGTCAGAATGCTATGGAATCCATTAATATAAGCTCAGTGATTTTTTAGTACACATTTTTAAGGGGGCGATGTGCTCATCAAGAAAGAGACTTCACATAAAGGACGGCAACTCAAATGGGTTGGTGCAGCGGTACTTGTCGCACTCTACACGAGCAACGGTTGGGCGTTTAGTATTGACGACGTAGCAAAGCAAGCACAGTCATTAGCAAAAAAAGGCTACCAAGCGCCGAATAGTAATTTGCCGTCACAACTTCGTGAATTGAAATATGCTGATTATCAACAAATTCAATTTAAACGCGATAAAGCTTATTGGTCTAACTTACATACCCCGTTCAAGCTTGAGTTCTATCATGAAGGGATGTATTTCGACCAAGCGGTTAAAATCAATGAAGTCACCGCCTCTGCAGTCCACCCAATTAAGTATGATCCCGCCTACTTCGATTTCGGCAAAGTCCCACATGATGCTGATACGTTAAAAAACCTAGGCTTCGCCGGGTTTAAAGTCCTATATCCGCTCAATAACCGTAAGAAAGAAGATGAAATCACCAGCTTCTTAGGCGCAAGCTATTTCCGGGTGATTGGGGCAGGACAAACCTACGGTCTATCGGCACGTGGTTTAGCAATTGACACTGCGGTTCCCGCGGGAGAAGAATTTCCTCGGTTTAAAGAATTCTGGATTGAGCGTCCAACCGCTAATGCTAAGCAACTGACTATCTATGCATTATTAGATTCTCCACGCGCCACCGGAGCCTACCGTTTTATTATTCATCCAGGTAAAGAGAGTACGGTTGATGTTCAATCCCGCGTCTATCTTCGTGACAACGTCACAAAGCTGGGAATTGCACCTCTTACCAGTATGTACTTGTTTGGCGCTAATCAGCCCTCTCCAGTAATTAATTACCGTAATGAGCTACACGATTCAGACGGTCTATCGATCCATAACGGCAATGGCGAGTGGATTTGGCGACCGATCAATAATCCACGTCGTTTAGGGGTTAGCACCTATCAAGTCGAAGATTTGAAAGGCTTCGGGTTGTTACAACGCAATCGGGATTTCAGCCACTATCAGGATCTCGATGATCGTTACGACCAACGTCCAAGCGGTTGGGTAGAACCTATCGGGCAGTGGGGCAAAGGCCATATTGAACTGGTTGAAATTCCGACCAACGATGAGACCAACGACAATATTGTTGCCTTCTGGAGCCCAGATAAGCTGCCGGATCCTGGTAAAATGATGAAGTTCGATTATCGATTGCATTTCACTCGTGATGAAGCGGCATTGCACGATAAAAATCTCGGGTGGGTACAAGATACTTTACGCTCAACCGGTGATGTCAAACAATCCAACTTAGTGCGCCAACCAGATGGCAGTATTGCTTTCATCGTCGACTTTGTCGGTAAAAATTTAAGTAAATTAGCCAGCGATGCTAAGGTTGCGCCGCAAGTTAGCATTGGTAATAACGGCGAAATCGTTGAACAAAACGTACGTTACAATCCTGTGACCAAAGGCTGGCGCTTAACGTTGCGTCTACGCGTCAAAGATCCAAAACAAGTGACCGAGATGCGTGCAGCGTTAACCAACGATGAGAAACCATTGACCGAAACTTGGAGCTATCAGTTACCTGCCAATGAATAAATCAACGTTTAACTCTCAAGACTACGTTGACTCTCTGCCGCTTAATGCGGCAGAGCAGTCTGCGCTGCACTCTGCTGCTAGCGGGCAACAGAGCTTTGCCCAATTCCATCAGCAATTGGGTCATGATCAGACTGCCAGTGAACGTGACGATGATGCGCCCCTGGCCTCCGTCTCTTCTCGTGTCAAAATGGCGTGGTCGTCCGCTGACGATGCCCAATTCGATGAGGATGATCTACACCGTACAACGCTAAAGGCGATGCCGCCGGTCAAGCGTGCGCTGATGTCGCCTGATAGCTGGGAGACTAACCCTATTACGCGGGCATGGCGCTCATTGCGCGGTAAGTCACGTAAACAGCGTGAGCGGCTACAAGATGCACCGACCCGCAACTCGGAAGAAAAATGGCGCGTGGTCGGCACGATACGTCGTTACATTTTGCTGCTTCTGACTTTAGCGCAAACGGTGGTGGCAACCTGGTATATGAAAACCATTTTGCCTTATCAGGGCTGGGCGCTGATTGACCCGACGCAGCTTTTTACCCCAGATTGGAAGCAAGCGGTGCTGCAGATTCTGCCCTATGTCTTGCAAACCGGTATCCTATTTTTGTTTGCCATTCTGTTCTGTTGGGTTTCCGCGGGCTTTTGGACCGCGTTAATGGGCTTTTTACAGCTCTTAATGGGGAAAGATAAGTACAGTATTTCCTATAGCACGGTTGGCGATGAAGCACTCAATCCAGATAATCGTACTGCGCTGATCATGCCGATTTGTAATGAAGATGTGCAACGGGTATTTGCAGGATTGCGCGCGACATGGGAATCCGTGAAGCGTAGCGGTAATGCGGCGCACTTTGACGTCTATATCTTAAGCGATAGTTTTGATGCCGATATTGCGGTCGCTGAGCAGAAAGCATGGATGGAACTGGTGCGTGATGTCGGGGGCGAGGGGCAAATTTTCTATCGTCGTCGTCGTCGTCGGGTAAAACGTAAAAGTGGTAATATCGACGATTTTTGCCGCCGTTGGGGGCAAAACTATGCCTACATGGTCGTGCTGGATGCCGATAGTGTGATGAGTGGTGAGTGCCTTTCCGGTTTAGTGCGGATGATGGAGGCTAACCCTAACGCAGGGATCATTCAGTCTTCGCCGAAAGCCTCAGGCATGGACACCCTTTATGCGCGTTGTCAGCAATTTGCTACCCGTGTCTATGGGCCGCTATTTACGGCAGGTCTCCACTTTTGGCAGTTAGGCGAGTCACACTATTGGGGTCATAATGCCATCATTCGTGTTAAACCCTTTATTGAGCACTGCGCGCTAGCCCCTCTGCCGGGTGAAGGCTCTTTTGCTGGGTCCATTATGTCTCACGACTTTGTGGAAGCTGCATTGATGCGTCGTGCAGGTTGGGGGGTATGGATTGCCTACGATCTGCCTGGCTCCTATGAAGAATTACCGCCTAACTTATTGGATGAACTTAAGCGTGACCGTCGTTGGTGTCATGGCAACTTAATGAACTTTCGCCTGTTTATGGTTAAAGGTATGCACCCGGTACACCGTGCGGTGTTCCTGACTGGGGTGATGTCTTATCTGTCTGCGCCGCTATGGTTTATGTTCTTGGCACTGTCGACCGCACTGCAGGTTGTGCATTCGCTGGTGGAGCCGACCTACTTTTTACAACCACGTCAGCTTTACCCGGTGTGGCCGCATTGGCGTCCAGAACTGGCAATCGCCTTGTTCTCGACCACTCTGGTCTTGCTGTTTTTACCTAAGATGCTCAGTGTGTTGCTGATTTGGTGTAAGGGCGCAAAACCTTACGGTGGTTGTGTGCGAGTCTTCCTCTCACTGATTCTTGAGATGCTGTTCTCTGTCTTGCTCGCACCGGTAAGAATGTTATTTCATACCTTGTTTGTGGTCAGTGCCTTCTTGGGCTTAAAAGCTGTCTGGGATTCGCCACAGCGCGATGATGACTCTACGCCTTGGAGTGAAGCGTTCCGTCGTCATGGATCGCAAATGTTGCTCGGTATTGTCTGGGCTGCCGGTATGGGGTATTTAGATCTTAACTTCCTATGGTGGCTAGCGCCGATTGTTGGGTCGTTAATTTTATCTCCCTTTGTCTCGGTGATTTCGAGCCGGACCACAGTGGGCCTAGCTTCGCGCCGTGCGAAACTCTTCTTGATCCCTGAAGAGTATGATACGCCACAAGAACTGATTGATACGGATAAGTATGTTCTGCTCAATCGCGAACGTAATTTGGAACATGGCTTTATGCATGCCTTGTTCCATCCTGCGTTTAACGCCCTAGCGACGGCTATGGCGACCTCACGTCACTTACAGAGTAATCTGTTGGAACATGCGCGTGAGCGGCAAATTGATCAGTTATTGAGTGAGTCGCCGGAGAAGAGTACGGCTAATCAACGGTTATTGGCCATCAGTGACCCGGTGGTGTTGGCTCGCTTACATAGCCGTTTATGGCAGCAGCAGGATAAGTACCGGCAGTGGCATGAAAGCTATGCCAAACTGGAATTTAATCCAAACGCATTGCAAGTTAATTAATAGATAGGCGGCCTTGGCCGCCTTTTTTACCGTTATAGGTTGTCAGTTATGCATCAATGGTCACGATATGTGATGGTCGGGTTTGCCGTGCTAGTGCTGTCTGGCTGTGGCAGTATTATTAGTCGCAGTGTGGCAGGACAAGGGCAGGGGCATCAATACTATCCTGGTGTGCAGTGGGATCTGCGCCAAGGCTATTGGCGCTTTATCACTATTCTTGATTTACCACTGTCGTTGATCGTTGACACCTTTATGTTACCCATCGATGCCAAACACGGCGACTATCCGTAATTACCAACGCTCAGAATCACTATTGTCGTCGTCCCACTCATCGGCAGCTGCGCGTCCTTCTTCTGAATCTGTAGGGGGGGCTAGCTGAAACTCTCCATCATCCCATTCATGCAGGGTATTTTCTGGCTGCCACTCGGTGAGAAGTTCGTCTTCATCATAGTCATTATCCCAGATGGCTTGCGCGGCTTCGTCGAAATAGAGCGGTAGAGCGTCGCTCGGTTCATCATCTTGATCAGAAAACGCTGCCTGCCACATGATGTCACCGTCTTGCATCACATATTTTTGTAACGAAAACTGGCTAACCGCAGCACTCAACTCGTCAACTTCTGGATGATCGGCCAGATAACTCTCTTTTGCGACACTAATCGCTTCATCTAGGGTGGTAAATAAATCCATTAGGCTAACCTCAATCTAGGTGGGAATAGATGAAGCATAGATCATATTTTTTACTGTGAAGGGGTCGGCGATTAATTTTATTGTTTTTTCATTTACCCCAACGCATGTGGAGTAAGGGGCTTGGGCTGCGCAGGGCTATCGGGTATGATAGGCGCCTTTTTAACACCACCCAATAGGACGAACACCATGCCAGTGTTACATAACCTTGTCTCGAATAAAGAACTTAAACAGCGGTTGATGGAAGAAACCGAGCCGCGCACCACCGTCTCCTTCTATAAATACTTTACCATCAATGATCCGCAAGATTTTCGCGATCGTCTTTATCAAACTTTCCTCGCGCTCAAGGTCTTTGGCCGCGTGTATATTGCGGCGGAAGGTATCAACGCACAAATCAGCGTACCTGCCAGTCAATTTGAGGAAATGAAGCAGCAGATCTTTGCATTCGACCCGGCGTTAATGGGCTTACGCATGAATATTGCCTTGGATGATGACGGAAAATCCTTTTGGGTCTTACGAATGAAAGTGCGTGAACGTATTGTCGCCGATGGGATTGATGATCCGAGTTTCGATGCCAGCGATGTGGGTGAGTATTTGAAGGCCGACCAAGTCAATGAATTGCTCGATGATCCCGATGCGGTCTTTGTCGATATGCGCAATCATTACGAGTATGAGGTAGGTCACTTCGATAATGCGCTGGAAATTCCTGCCGATACCTTTCGTGACCAATTGCCAATGGCCGTCGATATGCTCGCCGAGCAAAAAGAGAAAAAAATCGTCATGTATTGTACCGGCGGGATCCGTTGTGAAAAGGCCAGTGCGTGGATGAAGCACCAAGGATTCGATAATATCTATCATATCGAAGGCGGGATTATTGAGTATACCCGTAAAGCTCGTGAGCAAGGGTTACCGGTGCGTTTTAAAGGTAAAAATTTCGTGTTTGATGAGCGGATGGGCGAGCGTATTTCTGATGATGTTTTAGCTCACTGTCATCAGTGTGGCGCATCTTGTGATACCCATGTCAATTGTTTGAACGATGGCTGCCATCTGCTGTTTATCCAATGTGAAGAATGTGCCGTGAAGTACCGGGGCTGCTGTAGTCCAGAGTGCTTAGAAGAGTCAGCGCTTACGCCTGAAGAACAGCGTCAACGCCGTGCCGGCCGTGAGACCAGTAATAAAATCTTCAATAAGTCGCGAGGATTATTACGCATGACCTTACCCACGCCAATCAATAAAGACGAGGGCTGAGTTTATCGCCCCTGGTCTCAGGGGCGGTGAGCTAAAAAATTTTAAAACGCTAGGGCGGCGCTGAGGTCGCCCATTTTACTGTGACCGTTTTGAACTAATGCCTGATCGCGCGCCGCTAATCCGGGTAACAGCGGTAACTGGTGTACTCGGCTGATAAAACGCAGAATAGAACCTGTATCGTATTGTGTGTGATCAACATGACCGCGACGAGCAAAAGGCGATATCACCAAAGCGGGAATACGTGAACCTGGCCCCCATCTATCCCCTTTAGGCGGGGCGATAGGATCCCACCATCCACCATTCTCATCGAAAGTGATAATCACCACGGTATTTTGCCATTGTGGACCATGTTGGAGTTGGTCGATGATATGGGCGATATGCCGATCACCGGCCTCCACATCAGAGTAGCCAGCATGCATATTTAAGTTGCCCTGTGGCTTATAGAAGGTGACGGGGGGCAGTTTGCCCGCCGCGACATCGGCTAAGAAATGGTTGGTCGCTGGCGTATCCCCTAAGCCACCGTCACGCAAATGCTGCTTTCTTGCCTGTGGATGGGCAGGTCCCAAATTCTCAAAATAATTAAATGGCTGATGATGTAGCTGGAAATCGGGGCGTGGCGGAAATTCCGTGCTGTCTTTCTTGTCATCAAGGGCAAATTGCCAGCCGCCAGCATACCAAGCCCAATCGATCCCTTTTTCTGTCAATTTATCGCCAATGTGCGCATGTTTTTGTGCAAGAAGTACATTGGCTTTGCTTGCGTCGGCATAGTCTGGGCGCTGGGCATCACGACTGGCAGAAGGCCAAAAAGGCGGTTGCATGGTATTGACGGCGTAACCGTCGGGGGTAATTTGACTTGGGCCAAATTTAGGAATACCCGTCAGGGCGCTTGCTGGCGAATCAGGTAAGGGTTTGAGTCGGCTATCCGTTGGGTCATCACTCATTAACTCAGCCACTAAGCCTTTAGCGGGTGAGGTTGTTACCTCTGGGTAGTAGGGGGCTTGGGCAGAGGCTAGGTATTGGTGATTTAAGAAGGAGCCACCGAAGGCGCCTTGGAAAAAGTTATCACAGAGGGTGTATTCCCGTGCGAGCTGCCATAAGCGCAGATTATAGGCACTGTCACCATAATAGCCCATGGTCAAGGCTCCTGAATCGGCCCAAGCGACAAAGCGATCATTTTTCCCGCCATTGATTTGCATTTGATTTTGATAGAAGACATGCCACAAATCGCGAGTGATAACCCCTTGTGGCAAGTTTTCTTGATCATCGCCACGCAGTGGGAAAGGCTTATTGGGTAGCTGATTGAGATAACCGGCATCTTGCGGGATAGCGTAACGTTTATGGTTGACCACTTGTGGGTCAGGCACCAATCCTTGCCAAATAGGCGGTAGATGCGGTAAGGGCGTGCCATCGCGATCGTATTGAAGGGTTGCTGAGTCGCTGAGTTGATTAAGCGGTTGTTGGCTGCCGGGAAAATTCGCAAACAGGTTATTAAAACTTCTGTTCTCGGCATAGATGACCACGATATTTTTGACGTGCTTACGCAACAATTGATTCTGTTGCTCGGTAGGATAAGCGGTCAAAGGGCGTGCAGTCTGCGGCTGTTGGGTGGCGGCCTGACTGCTGCCTAACGGCAGTAACGTTGAACTCACGCCTAGGACTGAAGCGCCGGCAAGGAGACGGCGACGTTGCGGGTTTTCAGGTGCTGATGAGGTGTTGTCGTTCTTAGACTTCATGCATTGCCCTTGTGCTTAATCAAAAAAAGTTAGCGTCACGTTACCGATTATCCGTGACGCTTTTATGACAATGCAGGGGGGTTAGTCGTTTTTAGTGAAGCGTTTCAAGCTAAAAGGAGAGATCACGGTGTCAATGTCGTTACCCATTGCGAACTGGCTCGCAATCTCCCCGAGTGCGGGGGCGAATTTAAATCCGTGTCCACTAAGCCCACTAATTACTAATCCGGTTTTTTTATCATCGAGATAATCGATAATAAACTGACCATCTGGTGAATTGTCATAACTGCAGGCTTGACCGAAAAGACAGGCGCTTTGTCCCGGTAAAAATTGCTTGAGGAAGGTAAAGCACTCGCTACCGTCTGTGGGGGCCTGTCCAAAAGCAAGGCATTCAGTGGGGTCATTTAAAAGCTGGCCACCATCGTGACGGGCGACTTTTAACTGGTCATCTTCCGCCGGGAAACCATAATACTGGCTACCATCGTGAAGTTGAGCAGTAAAGGCTGGGAAATGGGTATGGTGGCTAAAGCGGCCATCCGATTGAAACCAGGCCATAACCTTACGCACGGGGGAAATCGGTAAGTGGGGGACGAGTTTTTTTGCCCAGCTTCCGGCAGTAATAATGATTTTACGGGCGGTATAATCACCATCGGCCGTGGTAACACGATACAGATCATCCTGATGCTCAATCGCCGAGACTGGACAGTTAAAAAGCTGGGCACAGCCTTGTTCCTGTGCCAAACGTATCCACTGTTCGACGGCTTTTTCGCTGTACAAATAGCCGGCTTGCGTATCGAGTACCCCATGATAGTCATCCGCCACGTTAAAGGTTGGCCAGCGTTGCATAATTTGGTGAGCGCTGAGCGGTTCGACCTCAATTCCCCAAGTGTTGGCGGTATCGAGTAGCTGCGGAATTAAGGGGGCGTCGACTGGCGCAATCGACAGCACACCACTGCGTCGAAACAGGGTTGTCGAGGAGGTTTTTTCCAACGCTTCCCACAATACTTTGCTGCGTTGCAAGAGAGGAACGTAGCGATCACCTTCAGCATAAGCGTAGCGAATTAACCGGGTACTGCCATGGTGTGAACCATGATGGTGAGGGGGATGATGCGCGTCGATCATTAACACATTAAGGTTATTAATGGTGGCATAGCAGCCGGCTGCTGCACCGACTGACCCGCTTCCCACAATAATGACATCGTAAATCATGGTCTGGCTCCGCTTTTTTGTTTCAGCATAGCAGAGTCGGTAGGGGCGAGACAAAAAAAGGCACCCTAAGGTGCCTTGGAAGACTAATGCTTAGCCCTGATTGGCTGAGTCTCTGACTCTTCAATCCGAGCAATGCCGGCTTCGAGCAGAGAAATAAATTGCCTGGCCACATCCGTAGTGATCCAATAAGCGGGACCAATATCGGCGTCTTGTTCTGTTTGTTGGGCCGAGGAGACGGAATGCAGACGAATCATCATCGCATTGTAATCTTCAACGGTACTGATATCCCAACCGACTAACGGATGCGTTTGAATCACATTACTTTCTTTGTCCATCTGAACCTCCATAATCGTCAAATTTAGGTGAAGACTGAGGTCACAAGTTTCCCGTTTAACGCATAGGAAGGCTAAATTATAGCATGGATTTCAAATAATGCGGCTATTCCGCTACAACCTGCCAGTGTAACTCTTCTCCCGCGAGGAACGGGATCAAGTGCTCATCGCCGAACGCGATGTGTTCAGGCACTGTCCAGGATTTACGTTCTAACTTTATGGTCTGCTCGTTCAGCGGTAATTGGTAGAAGCTTGGGCCATTAATCGAACAGAAGGCTTCTAGGTGGGCTAACGCGCCCAGCTCGTCAAAAACCGTTGTATAAGCGGCCAAGGCTGTTGGCGCATTAAATACTCCCGCACAGCCACAACTCGATTCTTTACGCGCTTGGCTATGTGGGGCGGTGTCGGTACCGAGGAAAAAGCGCGAGTGGCCCGCAGCGACCACGTCACGTAGCGCTTGTTGGTGAATATTACGTTTAAGAATCGGTAAGCAGTAGAGGTGCGGACGGATACCGCCGCTCAGCATATGATTACGATTAAACATTAAATGTTGCGGGGTAATAGTGGCAGCCAGTAAGTGGTTACCTTCTTGAACGTACTGGGCGGCATCCCGGGTGGTAATATGCTCCATCACCACGCGTAGCGCAGGATAACGCTGACGTAGCGGAATCAACACCTGATCGATAAATTGGGCTTCGCGATCAAAAATATCGACATGGGCGTCAGTCACTTCGCCATGGATGAGCAATGGCATACCAATTGCCTCCATACGCTCCAATACACTGGCGATATGATCAATACTGGTGACGCCGTGACTTGAGTTAGTGGTGGCGTGGGCTGGATAAAGCTTCGCAGCGGTAAACAGCTTACGGTTAAAGCCGAGTTCAATTTCCTCTGCCGATAAGCTATCGGTGAGGTAGCAGGTCATTAGCGGAGTGAAGTTATGCGTCGCCGGTAGGGCCGCAAGAATACGCTGGCGGTACTGCTCAGCCGCCTGTACGGTGGTGACTGGCGGAACCAAATTAGGCATGACGATAGCTCGCCCAAAATGCGCACTGGTATAAGGTAAAACAGTGTTAAGCATATCATCATCACGCAGGTGGATATGCCAGTCATCGGGACGACGTAGAGTAAGCGTATTGATCGGGGATTTCATTAATAAGGGCTCCGGCTAAATGGGCGACGATTAGGGCGTTCAGGCCGGGAACCAAGCATAAAGGTCGTCACTGAAGATTGCACTCTTTTTTTAATTGAAGATTAAAGAGACTGGAAAGGGAGATTCGCTCACGGGGGGTAAGGGGCAATGTTATCAGGTGTAATTTCCTCAAAATACTTATAGTTAACTACAGCTATTCACCCTATCAGCGATAAATTTCTGATTGGCTTAAGGGTTATCGATAATGACTTTACATTTACTTCTAAGGGGGGAGATCAAAAAGAGGATAAAACGCCAGCCACTATTCAAAACGTAATACTAAGGATTCCTTCACAGGAGGAACTCTAGCTTAGTCTACGAAGTTTAAGGCTTAAGCACACCGTACAATAGGCGAGGTGATTGGCCGGTGTATTACCAACGATGGGTAGGGGTAAGGATTGCTACTCTAGAGAAACTGCTTAGACGTTAAATTTTTTTGGACTGAGGTGTTAACCATCAGTTTATAGGGGCTTACAGGATTTAATTTGATATTAGCGTGGCCATGTATTTTTCAGTGATTGATTTAGGTGATCATATGAATATATTTTAAAAATTAATGGATTAAAGGCGGTAATGCAAAAAAATAAAAATTATTGTCGTTATTTCTTCTAACTTAATAATTAGCTGTTATTAATGTAAAAATAGCAAAAATAAAAAGATATATAATTATTTTAGACTATATCTGCATCTTATAAAATACTAAGCCTCTCGTCTATTAGGTGAACTGTTAAATATATCCATTTTCTCTGACTGTGGAAAGGTTCAAGAATGAAAGGCCCTGGATCTGCAAGAAAATAATTAGCCCATATGAGCTAAGTTCCAGTAATTATTGATGAATATTATTTTTTATCGACGCTGTTACTAGGGTCGCTGACTAGGTTCCTAAGCAATAGAAAAAGAGAGGTAGGAGAATGCTAAACGCCGTTTTGTGATCGCCCGTAAAGATTCTTATCAGATGGGATGCTTAAATAAAGGATTAGTTGAAATATCCAAGGAGAAAATATGATCAAGCTGGTTATTACAGATCTAGACGGTACATTTTTGAACAGTAAGGGGGGTTATGATGCACAATCCTTTGAAAAAATCTGGACAATGTTGAAAGAGAAAGGGGTGCATTTTGCTGCATGCACCGGAAAACAATGTGAAAGAGTGGAGGAGCTGTTTGGTAATTATAGTAAAGATATCTGGATTATTGGGGATAGCGCCACTAGGATTAAGCACCAGGGAGCATTTGCCTTTCAGTCACTGATCGATAATAAATTAGGTAGGCAAATTATCCATACTCTTCAAGAGGTCAGTCTTTCTCATGTTATTATTGCCTGTACAGCTGATGGAGCAATTATCCGCTCAGATATTCCTCAGCGACTTAAGGATAAAGTAAGAGGCTCCTATACACGCATAATCGAAACAGATGACTTCAGTACAATTGAAAGTGATTTCGTTAAAATTACAGTATTCGATGAGAAGGGGCATTGTGCTCAAACACGGTTGCATCTATCGCCATTTGAAAACGATGCATATATCGTAGTTTCAGAGTCTGCGTGGATTGATATTGCAGATTATGGTGTACATAAGGGCAGCACAGTGCAAAAACTTCAGAATATCTTAGGAGTCAGTCCGGAAGAAACAATGGCATTCGGTGATGGATACAACGATTTGGAACTGTTTGCGCAAGCTGACTACAGCTTTGCAATGCGTAATGCATTTGATGAGGTTAAAGACGCGGCGCGCTTCGTCACGGGTTCTAACGATGAAAGTGCCGTAATGGAAACGATAAAACGTATTATTAGTCTCCAGGCCTGAATTGTTACCAAGATTGTGCCGAGTTAGGCTCACCTCCCTATTTAACGGGTTTTCCTCAGCGTATCCCTTATAGCTGCATGGATCCTACGAGGTTGAGTCCGGCCTACAACTCGGTACGTTCTTACTAAGAAACTAACCTTATTTATTCGATCTCAGTCTAGAAAAGCATTGTCACTGATTATTGATATGTTTCAATATCTTGGCTGGCACACCGCCGACGACAACACTATCTGGAATGTCATGATTGACTACGCTACCAGCTGCAATCACAACATCATTTCCAATGGTTACACCAGGAAGAATTACCGACTTGCCACCTATCCAAACCCGGTTACCAATAGTTATCGGTTTAGCATATTCGATACC
>Ga0157364_1003593_pt1 | contig 15093 bp, 4 predicted proteins | sample AttsexASBM2_FD_111476 | JGI IMG/M metagenome (GOLD analysis project Ga0157364, IMG submission 111476) | Fungus gardens microbial communities from leaf cutter ant in Ribeirão Preto, State of São Paulo, Brazil - Atta sexdens ASBM2 | ecosystem: Host-associated > Fungi > Mycelium > Unclassified ... | reverse complement strand
CTATTGCTAATTTTTATAATTTTTATTACTTTGCACATTTACACATTTTTTAATATATAATAAAGCCCAGCATTTTTTTTTTTTAAATAACACGAAGTCTTATATAATTTACATTAGAAACATATTATACAGTACTTATAAGCTTACAACGTGACGTTGATGCCGTATATCTGTACATCGAGCTAGATGGTAGATACAGCAGTAAACGCGACGGATTATCCAGGCCATTGCTTAGTAAATCTAGTAGATCCTAGCAAATCGCGCTCGTTTCCTGAATTCACTATGGCACTGGCCGATATTTAAACGGTACGACCGATTTAGTGCCACGACAGTGGTATACAGTATAAACACCGAGTCATTTAACGAGCTAGCTCGTTAATCACATACTTGTTAACCACATTGTGTTAGAGGGTCGTCGGCATCTACCTAGGAAATGCCTGCAGTTCGTACGCGTCCGTCACAAAAATTTCGCTAATCTGTTACTTGGAAATTATTCTATGGTCGAGCCATTAATTATCGTTACTTCCGAGACTTGTATATGTTCTCGATCAAATGTGGAGACTACAGAAGGTACTGGAGAAAGAAAAAATAGAAAAAGACCTTTGCCTTTAAAATTCGGTAATTGAACAGTTTAATAAAAATTCGATTAATATCACATTTGTGAGAAGTGGCATTATTTCACAAGTGTTACAATAACTGAACTTTCATTATTAATCGTATCACGTTCTGCAAGGTTTAATGACGAATTAATCGCTATTACTATCGGTATGTAATAACGACTATCTATAAACGGATTGTCTATAAAGGGGGATAGACGATGATGAAACACAATCTGGATACTCTGGAATTTACATTATCAGTATGATCATTATAGACTATACATATATATTGACCGATAGCGATGCATATTTCTATCCCCTCCACCCTTCGCTCTCTTATCCTTGATGACCATTCCTCGATGTCGTCCTACCTGGGGTGTTTGCATGCTAAAATCAATTGCGTTAGAGATTACCGCGTTTGATTCAATTTCGAATTCTGGCTGAGCTTAATTTATTGTCGTTTCGCCCAACGCTTGCACTATTTGACTATGGACTTTGCTTCTCTCATCTAACTATCATAGTTACATGTATTTACGTCTATACACGTATCTATGAATATATGTGAGAACATGGTCGATTGTTTAATCGCAGAATACTACTAATCTTTGAACATGCGATAGACAATTATGTACATTTCATCGAATTGTCGATTTCGTGTTGCCACAAATAAAAGGTAAAATTTTCAAGTCAGAGGAGAGAATCACAATAGATAACAATGTAATATAATTAATGTATTAAAATGATAAAGTTTGCCTCTTTCATAAATTTTTATGTAGATTTGAAATTCGAACATGTACATTAAGAAAAAAGAATTTGGTATTTGTGTCTGTAATTGTACAGTAAAATAATTAGGAATTTCATCTTTATTGTTATTACTGTTATATACTGTTATTAGTAATAATTATTATATACAGCAGTAATAATTATATAGCAGTAATCTTATGAGCAAGGAGGTATAAAAGGTATAATGCTTCCCCCTTCTCTTTCTATTTTGGCAAGGACAAACGAGAAAGTATTTTTACGATGAAAAGTTAAATGTTTATTGCTCAATTCATAGCTCACGTTATTCATAAGAAAGTTTGCTGAAGATCCTCGAAGACAAACTTTAACATATATATTTTAATGTTTAATGTGTAAAGATAAATCTCCTCTAACTGAAATCTTGGGTACGGCCATTATCTGTATTTCTTAATCGCCATATATGTTATAAATATTGAGAGGCTATCCATTACAAGTTTGAACTATGTATAGCTATCTGAATTGATATCACTAATTTGATATCTGACTTATTATTCTTAACGTTTAGTATCACGATGCGGAAATAGATTTTTTTACCATTGTTCATGAAATGGTTGGGTCGATGAACGGGTGATCTACACTGGAATGATGATAAGTTGTGCGCAGCTACGTCATTGTTGCCAATGTTGATAATCAACGGCATCGTTGCCACATTCATTGCGTCTTCGCGATGAGAATCGCTCATCGTATCGCTATTGCTGTCTTCTATCACTAGGGTTCTTCACTTGCAATGTCTTCGCAACTTTTAATACATTATTCACTTTGATTCTTTATCGTTTGTCTTACCTTGATACATAAATTGCAGAATCGGTATCATTTTTGAAATTTTGATATCTTTGAGCACGATGTCTGATGTTCGCACGGTAGATTGAGAAATAAAATTCGAAAGTAGATCGAATACGCGGCCAGCACGCTCTTATGACACTTGACCATCACATTGTTATCCAGGACGAGGATGATATCGGCGAATATCTTATTGTACAGCAGATTGTTGAAAAAATTCAGTAGTGTCAATTGATGATTATTCCATTGCATGCAATATCTTTGAGATGAGACAGCCATAGTGTTCAAGATGGTTGTCTATTTGAGTCGAATTTGTAGCATGAGAGACTCACTTGAAGTGATTTGCTCGAGCGACGAAATAGAAATGCGAGCCTCTCTGCATCTATTGATTCTAGCATTTTCGTGATTTTATCACATTCATTCTGACAAAAACTACTAAAAGGTAAATATTTGAAATCATAAATCACTTATTTTATCTATAACACAAACTTTGTCTAAGGTAAACATGTCTGCAGGTTATCGCCATTGAGCTTTATACTGTACAGATACGAGCCTTCCCAACACTAAACTATAGAAAATTGTTGACGGAGACAAAGAAGGCAAGCAGTATTGGCCTTTCTGACTTTTTTTTACTTGTGGTAGTAAACAGCATTAGCCAATCAGCGAACCCTTGACAAAGAAAACAGTACCAACTTTGCATTAGAGTTCTCTGCATTAAATGTTCTTGTTTAGGAACTGAGACATCCTCATTCCCCGATGGCTCGTTCCAGTTATATATAGAGCTCACTGGTTGTCGCCACTTTGTATTCGTGTATTATATTATGTGTATTAAAAGTTTGATATAATGATAAAGATGGGGAGTGTTGTACACCGTTACGTGCATTAAAATGTGTTATAATGATACGTAACAGACTTGATTGATTATTTAGTTAGTGTTTTGTTGTCACATCAAACGAATCAGCTTTGTTTTTTTGTTCCTTCTCAATTTTATCGTGAAAAGCAAGAAATATTGAAAATATGTTATTGAAATTTGTAGTAAAAATCGAGTCAAAATGATAGGTTTGTTTCATGTTCCTTTCCTCTCATTTTTTTTGATCACATTTGGTGCGTCCCGATATTCGTTGCCAGTGCTGAAACTATACAGTATACGTTACGTACGCTATAGATTTTCAACATTGATAATGAATATCGGAACGCATAGATATACTATTTAGATACGAATGATATAATTCATGCTGTAGTCTATGTTTTTGATATTTGTAGTCATTTTCTGATTTTCCATTTGTCTATATTATAAATATATTGTCTATATTATAAATATTTGACATGACAGGATTATATTATTTCAATCTTTTATAACTTTATCATCCTTATTATTAGTGAATCTGTAAATTGAAGCAAATTATTTGTCTTTAATATAGTGTGAAGATATATAAGATAATTTGGTGTATAATGCAGTTTACACATCGTCATATAAATGCAACTATTACAGCTAATAAATATACATATTAAAGAAACATGCGTCTGTACATCGTATTTTTGTATGAACATCTGGAAAAATTATATTGAACTTTTGTGTATTTATCTTTATCGCTCACGTCTTGATAACGTTGTCGTCGGATCCGTATGCAATGCTTCTCAGAAGCGGTTATAATGAAAAAATTTACGGTTTCATGAACAAAAAGTATAATCCCATAATATGCATGATAACATCGCTTCTGAGACAAAGCATCGTAGATCCAAGTTATGCGCGTTCAGCAATCTATTGTAATCAAAATGCGAGTGGCAAGGAGGGGATAATCTAGCTGAAAGTTGTCTGATCTGATGTTGACCATTAGTTCTATACAAATATGTGAGTTGGGGTCATAAATATAGATATGAGATACAAATATTTTATAATTCGTGCTCGAACGAAAGCTAGTTCTGATAAAATTGTATTTTATATTTTTGCTTGAAATTTTCAACTTGTTTTAACGTAATTTATGGCGCGTTGGATAAAACTTAATTATGCGATTATAAACGGTAATCAAATATTTGATCACTGCATTTATTTCCTATATTACGTAATATTACCCTTCACTTGCTTTAAGGCATAATATTAATTCTGTTATAAAACGTATATATAATATCATTTTCATTTATTTGAAATTTAAAATATTGAAAATAATTTATTAAAATTATTTAGCTATATTTGATATTCAATTTATGAAATTTTACTTTCACGTATTTATTGTATTTGTTGATTTGGTAAATCCAATTTTATCTCTTGTTTTTTAACATATAATACAATAAATTGAAATATTTAAAAGATATCACGGGTCATATACCTTACTAAATACGACAACGGATGCTTAATTAAGTATTAAATCATAGCACTTGCATTTTCTGAAAATAATGTAAGGTGTGCATCTGTGATATACGCGACAAGGTGTACGTGCGTCGCTCCATTTAGCACCGATGGAAACCGGAAGTTCTTCCTGCATAGCGCTGGAATTGCGCGGGTCGAGGGTTGACGCGGAGTCCTAGCAATTAACACGAACGTTTAATTAAGCGTCCCTCTGGCTAGATGCACGTAGACGCTGTTATTCTCACATACCTGAAGCTGAGATATATCGTTACTACTAACAATTACTCCAACACGTTGCATGGATAGAAGATTGTCTTTGAGACGTTTGAATTAATAGAGCAGCTCAATTAATTTTTGTTATTTGTCCTTTTCCTAATTACAAGATTATAAATTAAACTTTTTATTAGTTTTCGAAATTAACAGTGGTATGAAAGTTTCCGATTTATATATGAACGTGCCAATTATATTTAATGTGGATATATTAAATAGATGAAATTGATTAACAGAGATAATAATATGCACAACGAAATTAAATTTTTAATTGGATGTAGTTTGATTTTATACGAAAAATTAATTAAAATTAATTTTTAATATAGTATTGCTTTATTCATTAAAATTGTTTAATGGAAACAAAATGAAATTTTGGAAACAAATGTTATAAAGTATTCTTATAAAGTTCTTATAAAAATTATTATTTTAGTATTTGTTTTTTTATATTATGATTGTACAATTGAAGCGAAGTTCTATCATATTTTTTGTTATTCTATAAACAAGTGATAATTACGATAAAGATAAATTACGATGAAAAAAATCAAAGAAAAAGAGACAGTTCAATATAAATTTCTACCTTTTGATTCGCCTTTCCAACCTTTTTCGCAAACTGAGATAAATCCACGGGTCATAAATATAGAAGTAAGAGCCGCTGTAGCGTTGTTCAAAGTTACATATTGTTTCATAAGAACGGGATGAGGTTGAGAAGGCGGTGATAAAGGGGAAAGTTGAAGCAGGATGGTAACGTTCTTCATGGCGTGTCGTGACTACCGAGTATCGTTTTCCCAACCTAAACAGCAATGAGCGAGCAGTAAGGAGTATTTTATGGCAACCATGTGGTATTTCTGTCTTAGATATTTGTGAGAGGGAAAAAAATTGTTACGGATTAAAATTGAATTTTTTTCTAAACAGAATAATAAATAATCTTTTATGCTGTGTGATATCTCTTCGTGACATCTCTTAGATGTAATTTTTTATAAATATCTTATGAGCTATATATAATCCTGTTAAATTTGTAACGTAATGGATTTTTGATGTTTGATTCAGCATTTAAAATGAAGATCGTGCTAGTCGCGATTGCAGTTTTGCAATTGCGTGCTTGCGCAGTCATGTAGTTATTATATGGATGTATATCGATCGTACGTACGTCATGTAGAGCATATTCGCTGGGGTAGATTCAACTTTCAGTCTTTCTCAATAATCACTCAAATAAAGATTCGATCGCAATATTTGGATTCAAAATTAGCTTTTCTTGTGAAGTGACCTTTTATCGTTAATTGTATCACATATTGTTTTCCGTAAATAAAAATAGTCGAAACGATTGTACTATCATATTGTTTTATCGACTGTGCAATTAAAGTTAAACAACTATAACGAGCTTAGACGAGGTAGACCGAGCGTTAGGTTCATTCGCGAGTCACGAGGAATGTTTTTCGCTGCGCAGAAAAAGAGTTGATAAACGCAGGTCAAAAAAGAAAGAGCAAAACTGGTGGTATCACCACAGAGAGACCGCGAGAGTTTATAAGTTTTAATTGGGGGAGAGGCAAACGGCAATTGGAGATCCTGTCCTCTCTTTTCCACGTTTACAGCCGCTCTTTAACTTTGTCACCTTTTAGGTTCTCATCCCTGTTTATCTGCCGCTGCGATAATAATAATACTTACTTATTGTTTTAGAAATTAACTCTAGGCTTCTTGCAAGTAGTCGTAGAAGAGACGATAGGATGAGAATTCTCTGCATTCACTTCAATTAACCAGTAATGGATTAACGGATTATCTCCTCAGTTTACCTCGACGATTTAACTATCATTCACAGAACCACCGGCAATGTGCGTTTAAGGTGGCGTACTAAAGTCCGCGTCCCTTCAAGAATTGTACTTTTTATCGTGAGTGTTTCAGTGATCGACATATGATAACGGGATTTTGCTCGTTTGAGATTCTTGAAAGAACGTGAATAGAATAAGTACAATCAAAGCTGTAACATAATACCGAAAATGAATGCAGAAAGTATCAAAGAATTATATATCAAGTTATACATATATCAAAAGTGTGAATTACATAATGTTTTATAAAAAAGCTGTGTTGTAGTTGTAAATGGATTTGTAAAAAACTGTACCAATGTGTAGACATTTGATAAAAACTGATCGTAATAAAACTTCGATATAAAAATTGAATGAAATATTTTATCTCTATATGAAAGACAATATAATTCGATGAATTCGAATGAATTCGAAATTAATAATGTGTATTTAATATTTGACTTTAATATTTATGTATCTGTGTGACAATCTCTTCATATACTGTATGTATAGATATTTCGTATAGATATTTCGTTCGGAGTCCATCGACCATTCCATGCAGTTGATATGTCAAGGTTGAAGATCTGATACCAAGTAGGAGGGAAATGGTAATTTGTTTGATTAAAGATATACTTTGTCAATATTATTCGTTTACGAGATCGATATAAGTGAATATGACTTCATTCTATTGATAATAGAATCGTTTAATCTCACAATCAGTTATTTTGTGACAAGAAGTCTGACAATGAGATAAAATTATGGTATTTTGTAGAATTTTCTTTTTTAAAGTTAAAGATTTTTGTAATATTTTGAATTTTGTAATGTTCGATTAATTAAGTTAAATTTACTTTATACTTATAATTAGCATATTAATATTTCAAGATCATCAGGCTATATAAATATATAGTCTGCGCATTTATTATCATTAAGGAGTAATGTTTTATTCTTTTTTCTTATATTTACTTACTCGACTTATTTATCTTCATAAAAGTTCTTTAACGTCGTATAATCATTAAGAATCATGATGCGTAGAAAAGGGTTGGTTGGATAATGAACGTGCGACAGATGCATAAGTATTGTGGCGGAGCTTCGAGATTATTCCGCTCAAGTATTCTAGAAGTGTTCTGCTCGTAAAAACCAATTCTTTCGCTTTTATATCCGCGAAACACAGGCGTGCCGCAGTAACTGTGTTTGTACGATGGCAAGAAACAGGCTCGTAGAATGAGCGGTTTCAGAAGCTAAAGCTTCTCTAGGCCGATGGCTGTGGTTGTACCGACAAAAACGGTAACCTCGAACTTCGGACGTGAAAGAGTTTCCTAAATTCGTGAAACGCGTGACGGCACGTTACGCGCGGTGGTACTTGTGACAGGATACTTTGTTTGGGTTACTAGGTGTACAACAATGATGAAACTCTCGTATCCATTTATTGATTTTCTATACATGCTTCGCAATTTTCTTTTGTTTTGTCCTGAAACTAAAACAATTGTGCGATGATTTTTAATGGTAATGAAAATTTCATGTATAAAACTTTCTGTTTTCTTAATATAGATATTAATTAAAAACAAATAGAGAACATTTTTCAATAATTAGTTATATTATTATAAATTTGTGGCATAAATATATCCTAGACATTATTTGGAGTAATGATGTTATTATTTCAATTTTGTCAATAAAAAAGGTGCTGTTGAGTAGTGCAATGTGATTTGCAAAGATTGAGTATTCTTTGCACGATTTTTAAAATAACATCCCCGCGTTGAAAGAATGCAATGTGGATGAAGACCATATAGAGGGTGCAGATCAGCTTGCACGATTCCCGTGTGTAATGTGCATCGTGTGTCAGGATCAGTCTGTCCATAAGGCATTCTAGATATCTCGGCGTATCGGGATTGCGTATCTGAATGAAGGATTGACCAGGATCAATGGGGATACCGAATGTCGAATCAGGAATAGGAGTTGTCTTACCTTTCGTAAAATGAGACTATATCCATGTAGCCTTGGATGTGTGCATGCCGATACATTTATAGGGATTAAAGACTTTTTCAAGTAGTTTGAATTTATTATTACAAGATTATAGAATACAAAGATCAAACATGTAAATACGCAGCTTTTTGTCATAAAATAATTCTGTGATCTTTATTACGTTATATATATCTTGAGATACAGTAATTATTAAAAAATTTGTTGTATTGTTTTTTTTTTCATTATTTTAAGACTTATTTTTTTTACATTGAGATAAAATAAACTATTCATCTCCTCCAAAAAAAGAAAGAAGAAAACATTGAGCGTGACGCGTCTGAAGTGAAGAATAATGTAATTATTTGACTACTGACAGTCGTGTCACTCCACATTTCGCGCTTCGCGTGGAGTTCAGAGTTGTCTGAAGTCCTGTCACCGTAATCTTATTTGCTTACGGAATCTCCTCTCAAAAAGGACTCGCGTCAACCGTGATCGTGATTTTATCGCGAAAGTCGATTTCATCAACTGTGGAACAAGAGTATGCTTTCATTTTGTTAGGTGAGTGAGAGATATCAAAGGACCTTCGAGGTAAGGTGCACTATTACAAGAGGTGAGTGTGAAGGAAAGTGGCGATACAAAAGAGGGGGAAAGTTAAAAAGGTCTTCGATAGATTGTAAAGAGTACTCGATATAAAAGACGAAGGTAGATAAGGCAGGTAAGGAGAAAACGAATTTTGTACGGGAAAAAGTCGAACATTACTTCCACGACATTGCGCTAAAGATCTCTTTTTCTGTGGCATATACTCAAAGGAGAACGTACGACATTACAGTTACTACGTATTTGCTCTTCAGTTGGTTACTATACGTGCAATTTCGAATATTGTCGAATACGTGTTACTACATTATGAATAATGCCTCTCTTGGTTGGGGGTTGTTATAACAGTTTCGAGCAGATGCGCTCCTGCTTTTGTATTCACACCTATTTTCATCAGCAATAAAATAATCAAATCGCTGCGCTTAACAGTTTGATTATTTTATTGCTGATGAGAATAAGTGTAACGTTATATCTCATCATATGAATATTTTCATTTATATCCGCATTATGAGGAATCGTTGAGTAAGATTTTATTAATAATTCAATTAATTACAAAGTCTAATTGAAAAATTGAATTAAATTGATTATATGTATATGTGCTAATAAAGAATTCGATTTTATTTGTACATGAATTTATTCTCTATTATAAATAAAGCATATTAGCTTTCAACAATAGCATTTCAACGAGAATCCGCGGATTGTAGTCGTAACAATAGGTACATCGTATTATTTATATGTATATTGTATATGTATATATATGTTTCTACACATACATATATATACGCGCGCGCGCGCGAACGTACTCATCTTATCTCTATATCTTATCTATATCTATATATTTTTATGAGGAACTAGAGATTTTCGAGAACTCTTTCGATGACCGTTGAGTCGAGTAGATTAGTAGATATTGAAGAACTGGATCTTACGTAACAATAATAGAAAGAGAGGACAGTTTTCGTGTAGTTTTAATCATAAGGATAAGAGTTAAGCTGAAAATAAAAATTAAAAAATTAAGAAGCTTTCGTAATTTGTACGGATGCTAGCTTAGGTTGTAATATCCGTAAAACCGTTTCGATCGCCTGTACGTCAATATTCGGGATGAGAATAAAAAACACACTGTCGTAAAATAAAAGAGAGAGAGAGCCCAAGAGATGTACAGCGATAGGTCGAAGGTCCTGCCGGGATTTTTGTCGAACGAAGCTGTTGTGGTATTTCTCAGTTTTTCGTTTTTGCTCCATTTTTGTTTCATTCACTGTATTTCCTCCGTCTCTTCCTCTTGCATCTGTGCTCATTACTGATCTTATTATTGTTTACTCAGAGCACATGCTATGACAAGCTTGACATGCTTGACAAATGGTATTGCATGAAACTTTGAAGTTAATAAATGGTTCTACGCATCCTGGATTAAGAAATTTTGGAGAATGAATTTGTACGAAGAAATACAACGAGTTTTATTTGACATTTCGCAGTTAAACGAGTTATTTTCGCATTTGTTGATATATATGTAAATGTTGTTGACATATATAAATAATTACTGATATAGTGGCAACAAAAAATAGATAATATTAACGTGTATATTAAACTTGGGATATTAGTGATGAGATGCAGATTGCTACGTGTACTTTGTAACAAGGTTCGACGTTCATGTAGTAAATACAGCAAAATCATGTACATGTTATATTATAACTTAATTCTCTCGCGTGTCATCTATTAGAATATTGCACAATCGATAGAGACGGCTAGAAGCCGAGAGATTTTTCTATCCAAATTCGTCTATGATATCTCTTTCTCTGTCAAAAGTGTTCTTTACTTGAGCCCATTTCTTTGGTTTCTCCAAATCATTTTATTCCCACTTTTTATCTCCGAAGAAGATAAGAGGTGGCGATAAGGTCAAGTATAAAAGTTCTCTCTCCAATGAAAAAAAGAACCTCGTGGAAAAGTGGCCTTGCTCTGAGGCAGGTCATAATTTGGACCATTCGATGCTCTGCACTCTCTCGATACTGCTAAGGAAACTACTAAAGGGTTCGATGCGGCCGAGTGATCTTGTGATTTAAGGCGAACGATATCGTTAGCCTGTGATTTTCGACCCAAATGTTCTGAGCGTATCGACGTAATGGTTCCATGTACGATTATATAACTATATCTAAATAAATTTGTAAATATAAATATTTAGAATAAAAATACATTATAAGTGGATTAAATGTATTAAAAATAGTTGTTTAACATCTGATGACATTAATCTTAATTATTCACTTCGTAGACAGCAAATAAATATATGGAATATTTTTCTTACTTGGAACACGTGATATATCTTTTTCAATTTCTTTACGAGTGCATCCTCGTCTCCACCTCGGTTTTGTCGCGGGCATTCATCGTCCGCAGGAAGCAATTCGTAGTTTTCCAATCAGAGAACGAGAAAGGCGGGCTCATTTTCCGGACGGTACGCGACTTGCATTATATTCCGAAACCGGAAACGCTCGATCAGGAAGGACTGTGCCACGAAGCAGAATGGGAGAGTCTGCACGTTTTCTCTCCTTCGTTGCCCACGGGAGCGCTACTTGAGATATTGTCTCTATTGTCCCTTTAATCGGAAAAATCAGAGTTTTCTGAACCACTACGAATTGTACGTGATCTCATAAGTTTATTTCCAAAATTGATCATAGCAAATAGCCACTCAAATTTTAACATTTTGTATTTCGAATATTTGAATAAACCGCGGTGTTCTTCGAATTATGCTATATGCACAATTATCATATGCATAATTTGATTTTGCACGTATTTTTCTTTTATAATTTAATATTATATAATAATTGGTTTCAACGTTCCCATTTTATATTTTATTATATTTTATTATATTGGAGTTATATACATATAAAAATTGTATTATTTTTAATTACAATATTATTGTTTAAATTGTCTTAAAATAGATTAGCAGTAATTAATTAAAATTAAATAGTTTAAGTAATTAAATAATTGTCACGAAAAACGTTTATTTACGACGAAATTACTTTTTTCTATATCAGCAAGAATATTAATAAAACTGGAGAGCGTGGAAAAATATGAGAAAATTTTCGCACGTATTCCGGGTAGTCTATCGTAGCAAGTCGGCAGACAGCTTGCATTTTTTATTGGCTAGGTAGCAATTAAGCCGCTTAAATCGCCGTGTCGGCGCTAATTTATGTCCTCGCTAGAAAGATCAGCGCGTAACTCGTGATTAATTGCAACTTTTACCAGAGCATCCCTTTCGTCAGAGTGCGGGGTCAAATTGGAGTAGGATTTTCTTGTCGATTAACGTGACGTGCATGTTCGGATTTCGCAAACATAATCACCGTCGTTACCAGTGTAATCCGATTAGCAGATTTTTTAAAAATAAATTTTTGCGTTGATGAAAAAATGTATTTTATAAAAAAACGTATCTTTTTTTTTAATGGTTTGATTAGTCGATATTTTATTATTACAATGTGCTATGTTCATAACAGACGTTAATTTTGGTATATTTTGCTCAGTATAAATGATGTAATAAGTAAACAGAAATTCTAGTACAGTTGTGATTTTTTTATAATCGTTGTATGTAATATGTGGTGATTATAATTCTTTGGAAAGATAGTAGGATTAATGCATATTACGCAAGATGTATATGAAATAGTTAAAAGCAAATCATTAATGTAATTTATCGGCTAATTTAAAAGTAGCTAAATGGCCAATTTGCCAAGTTAAGTGATCTATTTTTTGCTTGCTCGTAGATAGTACAGCGCGATGGTTTGATCGTCGGAATTAATTTGCATGATAACGAGTAGCATGGCTAAGAAACTCGTGCACAGATCGAAAATGCTGAAACCTATCGTAGCGCTATTAGATGTTTAAGTAATTTAACCCTCCAGACAGTAGTGCTAGAATTGTGTTTTGATAGTACTAAGTCAGTTAATTTAAAATCTATATTTTTTTATGGAATAGAAGAATATATTAATATAATAGGATTTATTAATGCTTTGTAATATATATTAATTTGAATTAAAAAGAGATAAGATATACTATATTGGTTGACAAAGTTATGTAAATTTATCGCTACAGTTTTATATGTATTTGTAAAATTGATTATCATTTATTCAATTCGCAGAAAATTAAATTGTTCCTCTTACACGAATATGAAAAACGAATGTTATTTTAAAAGCGCGTAAAATATAAATTATTATTTACGAGAACTATACAATACCGTTATCGCTGATAACCGAAACGTATAATTCATTATCCTTTTAAAGATTCCGCTTCGATTTCCTGATTTGCACTCCTGCAAAAACATTCATTAAAAATCGTCCGGATCCATCTATCCAGAAGCATCAGTAAAATTATTAAAAGCGAGCGCTTAAAATGTGCGCAGAGAATAAAGAAAATGCAAATAAAAAGTATAATAACTTGCTTCAAACGACTGCATTGTGCACAACCTCGATATATAGTACATTCTTCGTTCCATGTGTTGCAGGGGGTGGAAAAAGTTTCAAAAATAAAAAAAAAAGCATTCATGTTACGCGTGCTCGTTATCGTCCAACCCTTTCTCGCTGTCTACATGCATGGACGATGGTCAGTAAAAAAAGCTGCGCATAGTCGATATTTTACAGAACATGCATGTATACTAGTTGCTTAATAATAGTAGATGTTTCTTAGTGTGCAGACTGAGATTTTAAGATTAAGTAATTTATTTAAAAGATTTTGTACTCTAACATTACAGTATAATCTGTGAATGATAACGCATGGCATATGGACGATTCTGATTGACAAACAGTTTATATAAATGGCTATAAATAATATCTCATATAAATAAATAATACTTTTTATACGCTTTATGTTGTTATTGTTTTTCCATTCTTTATTGACATATGTAATATGAATCTTTAATTATTTAAATATAAAACAAGGCATATATCAATTTAATTTAAAAATAAAACGAGTTGGAACGATAACAATATATATATATATATTTTATATAGATAAAGATAATTTTATATAGATAAAAATTTTATATAGATAAAGATAAAAAGATAATGTTGTATACATATACAAAAGCTCTATTAAAATATTTTCCATATAAGAAAAAAGTCATTTATATGATTCTGATAATCATACAGTAGGTATAAATAAAACAGAAAAATTGTACATGAAATATACATGTATATGTTTTTTTATATGCAATCTGCATTTTATTTGTATATAAAATAACTAAGCTTGTATAAAAGAAAAGTCGAAGCTTGACTTTTTTCCTTAAATCAAGTTTTGTTATCTGTACATTTTTATTCAAACAAACGAGGTGGAAGTCGATTTCGCTGACTGAGTCATCGATCGATAGATGACAAAAGAAGACAATAATGGTTTGTCTTTATCATCACCGAACAATGGAAGGAAGGCATCAATGTTTGAAGTTAAAATAACAGTATAGAAAAATAACCGGAAATATGATCATTTACGCGAATACAGAGAAATTGAGAGAAAGTTGTGAGTAAGTAACATGCGTAACAATGCATCATTTGCAATTTTTAGATATTTTATCTAACGGTAAAGAATTAGAATATTAATTATTGTGATATTTTTCTATTTTTTCTGATGACAATTGATTAAAATCACTCAATATCCGCTTTCGTTTATCTAACAGGCGATGAGCTTGAAATTGTAGAAATTGGTTCGTCAATATCTGAGACGCCTCGATTCGAACCGAGGATGGTACTCAGCTTCAGCAATGGCGTCAAAGTGGATTTCATGGTGAGGTCGACGGAGGATGGACGGCGCTCAATACAGAAGAGGATAGGTGCTAGCAATGAAGAGCCGAACTCCGTCGAGCGTCATTACCTGCCATCACTTCATTGATTCAAGATGAAGTTTTAGCATAGTTGTTGAGCTCAAGTAGCCTGACCTATGTTACTATGTTACCGTCTTCCTGTCTGAATTCATAGCGAAAATG
>Ga0157364_1003592_pt1 | contig 15094 bp, 15 predicted proteins | sample AttsexASBM2_FD_111476 | JGI IMG/M metagenome (GOLD analysis project Ga0157364, IMG submission 111476) | Fungus gardens microbial communities from leaf cutter ant in Ribeirão Preto, State of São Paulo, Brazil - Atta sexdens ASBM2 | ecosystem: Host-associated > Fungi > Mycelium > Unclassified ... | reverse complement strand
CAGTGGTGATCTAGGTACTCGAGGATCAAAGATCATGATCGTAACCAACCGTTTTTTTACACATATCCCCGCGATTGTACCAACGCCTCGCATTTTCTATGTGGCGTTAAACATAAGCCGACCTGTATACCCGAGATATGTGTCAGAGGCTGTGTAACGAGTGAAAGTTCGCCCCTCCCCCCCTGTGATCGAGGGGGGGCGAACCTACCATCCCCGACACTATAGACTCCAGGTTCCATCTCCATCGGCCTACGCGAACACTTTCATGTCCCGACCTTTCTCCTGCTGGTCCAGCCGACGTATAGATTTCGCTTTCACTGATGCTCAATCGATTCCACTCTTACTTATGTATGTGGATGGAACAGAAACAGTCATCACGCTACTTTATGGAAAACAAGTGACGTTTCGCTTTAACAGGATATGCTTAAGCTTGCGATTCTTCGGCCATTCACTGAGATTGCGACATCGTTGCTCGATCGAGCGAAACTTTCTAGAGAGAAAGATAATTTAAATGTACCTGATATTTTAAATGTACCTGTATAACAAACTCAGATGAAATCAATGAATTTGGTTATTTGAACGGAAATATACCTCGCGAACATTGATATAACATCGTATCAAAAGAACTATTCAAATTAACACAATACGTATGTATAAAACATATGTAATATAAATACAGTTTTTTTCTTGATGCGCTATTTCAAGATATAAAATCAATATTAAAAGATTTTCTTTTTTAGCAAAGAAAAAAAGAAAAGATGAAAGAGATATATAGATATTGTTTATTAAGCTCTGGAAATATAAAATTAAATAATTGATAGACAATTGATAAAGTAAAACTTATAAAAAATATATATTGAATTAATAGAAAATAATAAAAATTAATTTTAAAAAGAGAAAAGGAGAGAAAGAAATTGTGGATAATAAAATTTATTATCTATAATGCAATGCCTCTTTTTTCTAAAGCTATTTTTCTATCAACTCTTAAATTTTTTTCAAACAAGACCGCTTCTCTCTTTAAACAATCAGTGAACAATTTTTATTTAAAAATTATTATAAATGTATAGCAAGCAAAAGAATAAAATAACGAATGATGTAAAGCTAATTAAGATATGTTGATTCACTTAAGTTTACAAAGATTAAATAAAATTAAAATTTGTGAAAACGACATAGCTTTGCATTTCTCTCTGCGGAAATGAATTACGGATAACATACGAAACAATAGAGAAAACGATTGTATTTCCTGTCATCGTAACAATTTAAGCATTTTCTCTACATGTTGCAAACAAACTTGTTAAAGATAGTAGACAAAGGAAAGATAAATTTTGAAGATTAATAGTCGTGTGAACCTATAAAGGTAGTGCAATGAGCTTTCTGTAATAAGCCATTAACATAGAGAACAAATTTACTGAAGTATCTAAAAATTCAGCTAGATACAGAAAATAATCTGAAAATAATTTTATTGGACCGTCAAAATAACTACATAAGACTTTCAAACATGATAAGCAATGCTAAAAAAAATTTTGACATTCCAGTTTGAACGTCCTACATAAATTTTGATGATCCAACAAAATTATTTTCAGATTTGTATCCAGCTAATTTTTAGATATTTCGTCTTTTTTATACGTCAATGATCAGAAGTCAGGAACATTATAAGCGAGTCAGCAGTGTAACATAAGGCAGTAATAAATCAATAAGTGACTGACTGCGTGGAGATGGCTAAATTCCATTTCTTATAATTTAAAATCATTATGTTGATTATGTTAACTTAGATTATGTTATGACTGATTCATGTATTGTTTAATGTATTGTTTGTTCTGAGAATTACCCTTCTAATTGACTGAAGTATAGTGACATAACGATCTTATGTGATTAATGCTGGATGTAAGTTTTTTAAGATTTATGTAATTCTAACTTATCTCTAATATATGTTATAAGTGGTAAGTAACGGCTTATTGTAAACAACTCATTATACTTCGAAATTGATATACTTTAAAATATTCCTGTCCCCGAATTTAATCTTTTAGTAATCTTAATAATATGAAGAATATTACATGAATAAAAACTTTTTCTACTGCAATAATTGGTAGTTAATATTTCATACAATTACGACAACCGAAGCAAACATATCACAAAATGTGAAATTTCTACGTTTCTTACGTGTCATTACCTAATGCATATTAGATAACATTAAATTGCATTATATAGATCCGTAATGATATTAAGTTATCTAATCAGCATTTTAAAAAACGATCATTATCACGTCATGCCAAGCAAATATTACTTCCTAATTTTGTAAGTAATAACTATCATAAATAATAATTTACATTATTTCTCTCTCTTATTTCATCATCTCTCTCTCTTTAATTCTATTATATTTCCGTCTTCATTTGTCTATGAAAATACAGAGAGAATTAGTAATGCAATTATTCACTGTAACTTAACACTGCTTGAATATTGCTCGAAGTGAAATTGCTCAGTCATGAAATTATCGAAGTCATCAATAAGAGACTGAAAACATTATTTATCACGTGAGAAAGTGAAAGACGTATCCCGAGGCGTATCTTTCTATTGCGATAATAAATATATTGTTCTGTTTTCTTTTGATAAATTTTTGTTTTAATCGTTATACTAAGCAGTTGAGTGAAAATTTCTCAGGCATAGAAATGTTTTACTTGATGATTTCTTGCGTTTAACGACAATTGATTTCTTTCTGTGAGTCATTGAATAATCAAGATTTGATGTTAAAAAAGAGATTAATAATTTTAACATACGTGTATATGATAGAAAATGTAATCTCGTATACCTAGAGAAAAAAATATAGCAGTAACAACTATAAACATACCAATTATACAAATTTTATATGCAGAATTAATGTGCATACTTGAATAAACTATTTTATCTCTTCGCAACTCGGATCTTTAAGCATCATCGATATTTTGTGTAGAAGAGCTATTACTAACGAAAGAGTTGAAATTCATTTTGCCAGCAGAGGATTCTACAATAGTTACAATATAAAATAATTTATTCGCTCTATATAAGTATACATTAATTCTATATACAAAGCTTGTATAAAGGTTGCAAATATTCTCATTTTCTGTATTGTGTGTTCAATCTAATGGTAACAAAATATATTTTCTACTTTTGTTTATTTATCAATTTTCGAAATAAAACTCTCGGAATATCAATGTGTGTATCACAACAGTTGGGACGGCTTCGGCGTACACAGAAAAACTTCACTATGTAATAATTGACGCTTTCACTCGATTAATTTGACGAAACACATCTCTCGTACTTTTCACAATCCATTAAATACAAGTATCTCGTACGTGTATTTCACTAATACAATTTCTAGGAAATAAGTGGTTTCATATGAGAGTTACATTTACGCAAGGCTGATCGCGACGATCGATTCGATTATCAAATATTTGCAAATGCATCACGTATGTGTATACATCGATTACCTATAAAAAATGCGATATAAATCACAATATCATCGATGAAACTATGGAAATTATATACGCTCATTTATTCATTATCCAAATAATACGAAAAATAAAAATTGACAATATAATTGTAGCACTTTGTCGATATAATTAATCAATTCATCTTTCAATTCATACATTAATTATTTCTTATGCAATTTATATATTTGATTAGCAAACGTATACAAATTATTACGAGAAACTGGAATGAATCGGAATATTTTTACGCGTGATTTATATTACAACTGTTGTAAATGTGAAAAGTTAAAATAAAAATAGTTTAACATTATTATACACAAATAAATAATCCTTAAAATAGTTATTAAAAGTTGAAAAAATATTTTTTAAGGCTGCTAACAATTTCACAATTTTTTATCCTTTATTATAATCAATTTTGAGAAGCTGATAAAACATATTTTAGATTTCTTAATCATTTTCGATAAAAATTGGTAATATAATTAATTTATTGTAAAAATTGAGATTATTAATTTCATTTGTTATTAATTTATTTGTTTGCTAAATTGTTTTAATATTTATTAAAATGATAATTATAACTATACTAAAATATTGAATTTTTTGAAGAATTCAAAGAGTAGTATTGTTATAATCGAAGTAATTTAAAATGTTTTAAATATATTTTATACGCAAATAAAAAAAACTGATCTCATCAAGATCTTGTCTCCTATTGTACAAATAATCTAATTGTACAAATAAATGACTATTATTAACAAGCGAGTAAAATCTTTTAGTAAAAAGATTATAAAAATTTCTAGCACTTTTTTAAATATACTGGTTTATAAGGTACAATTAAAATTATTAGAAAGTAAAACACCGGTGAAATTGGCTGTCAAAAGGCATAAGCAATCAAAGGATATGGCATGACAGATACTTCTTTGAAATATAAAAGAAGAGAAAGTGGAAGATATTTAGTACAAAAAGGTATTGACACTTTGACCACTGTTACATTACGACTAATAACAAATTCAACTCTAAAACAAATGCATCTCTAAAACGGAAGTGACATTGAAAAGCAAAATCTTGTGTGCGTATATATCGATATTGCGATATACTTTCACACAGGATTCCCTTTTTATTTTGATACATTTTAACAACATTTATGGAGTGACATAAAAAAAATCATTCTTCTTTTCCTTTCTAATTAGAAAGGATTGATCAAGAAATTTATTGCTATATAATTTATGCTATACGTTACGGAGTGAAATTAAGGTATGAATATATTATATGAATATATTATTTATGAATACCGTATGATGCTTGTATTACCAGGAAAGCTGTATGTACAATATATATTTTTTTTTATATCCAAATATGCTCAACAAAGATGACCTCCAAATGATAAAAATATGATTTTAAAAATACTTATACTTAAATTCAGTATAAAGATACTGCTAAAGGTTTGTGCATATAATGAGTATAAAAGAAAATTAAATTTACTTTAATATAATTACTTTCTTGTATTCAAGGCATTCGAGTCTTTTAGAGCTATTTAAATGCATATAAATGTGTATACAAAATAATCTTTTAATATTATGTATGCATTGACTGTTGCATTTCATTGACATACTAAAAAAATACATTTGCATTTTTTTGTAAGAAGGCAAACCACTTTTACAAAGTAACAAAACTTGAAAAAATAAAAATAATAATTACATATAAGGTATACGATTTTTCTGCATAAATAAAACGTAAAATTGCAAGTGAAATTTTATTTAATTATATATTATTTTAAAAATATATATCAAGATTTTTTTCTTTAAAAATAGAAGTATTTTATATTCTGCACATAAAATAAAAATAAAATTCTTTATTTACTATTTATGATATTTATGATATGAATTTATCAATTTATGAAAAAGAGATCATTGTACATCCAGACAAAAATATTATTAGATAAATAAATTATCTTTGTTATACTTTTGTTTTTATAGTAACAAACTTTTTTTTATTTTTTTGCTATTTCAGAAAGATAGACTCTTTATCCGCTTTCCTTCAGATAATGTTAAGATTGATGGCATGTTTAGAAGCATGACAATACAGTACAGTATGTCAAGTTGACATATAGTAAATGCTATCTCGTATATCCGAGAAATGTAGCCTCAAGCAATCAGCATCCTTGCAGTAGAATTAGTAACGGAGATGCAAATAACGGTAAATTTTTATTAAGATCATTCACCTCTTCACTATCAGAGTATTTCAAGCATGCTTAAAAGCAACTTGTAGATATATCGTGCTTCGGAATAGGAAAGCTTCTATATTTTTTTCCTATGGAAATCTTTCGTAAACAATTTTGTCAGTAAAACATAACTTGAATATATTTTAATTCTCATCTCAAAATTTTCGAAGAGAGAGAAAGATTTATAATTTTAATAAAAATATTCTGCTCTGTGAGAAACAATTTGATAATATAATATATAGTTAATGTTAACACATACAAATTTATATAATGCTGATTTTTTAAATGTAAATTTAATGTCTTATTTATTATTGTAATGGACTGAGGAAGACAAATCGAAAGTTTCCTACATATTATATTTTAACTGAGTAACACTCTAATAAACCATTTTATATTTTTGACCTAATTATTTGCTCATAAATTGACCTTTTATTACCATTATTTGCATTGCAATCTTACTCCATATCTCCATGTCATACTTTCTATTCTATTTCTTTTGATATAAAATTCTTTTTTAATAAAATATTGATAAAAATTGATCTTTATTATGATATTTTTGTATTGTGTACTTCTTAAATTTATTTTGGATAAAATTAGTCAGGAAATGATTATAATATCGCACTGATTATAAATATAAAACTAATAATAACATGAATAAATAATATTAAAAAATAACTTGTCAGTTTCTATTCGAATTCTTTTGTATATTTAATTATGAAATAATAATAGATGTTTATATAATTTATATGATAATGTCCCGAAAAAATATTTTATATATAAATTATATATATAATTATATATAATTACATATAACTTTATATATAACTTAATTATATAATATAATTATATAATATAATTATAAATTATATTATATAATATATTAAATATATAATATAATTTTACATATAAGTTTGTATATAATTATATATAGATACAATTATATAAAATTATATACATTTTTATATAATTTTATGTAAAACATTTATTTATCAAAGCAAAAATATAAAAACATATAGATATTAAAACATTTGATTATGTTTGGAATGAAATTTATATATATTGGATTGCCGGAAAGTTCGTGCCGATTTTGAAGGAAAATTGAAACGCAGAAAATTTAAATTTTAGTATACATTTATTAAATTATATAGGTTAGTCGGCACGAACTTTCCGGATAACCCAATATTTTCAAATTTTTTAATGATGCTTGAACTTTTTGGAATACATTTGTTTATATAAATATTATATTTTACTCATTTTTTTATTTGTTTAAATACTTGTATTTAATACAATTAAATTATATTTATATTTGTGAATTTATATTTTGAATAGATTACAACAAAAAAATAGAACAAATAAAAATCTGAGTAAGAACTATTTATCTAAATAAATGTAATTCATAAATTCAAGCATTAATAAAAAATTTTGAAGCAAGAACAAATAAAATAGATATATGTAATCTTTCATTATCAGTTATTTCTTTATTAGCAACGTTTTTATTTTTTTATCCATTTCTGCTAGAAGTGTTGCGATATCAAAAAAGCTATACCGAATATAGCCGCACAAGACGATCTTTCAATCTGATATTTTAAAATATAAGCTGAATGCTTCGCGATAAACAAAGAAAATTGCTCTCATAAATAAAGCACAGGGTATATATACTTTCATCTCGCATTTATGTCACAAAATAGACGTTTTTGCTATTGATTTTTTTAATTTTTCCTTCTATGGACTTTTTATTTACCTGGTATGGGCGTGAAGTAGATGATGGTCGTGACCACAGAGCTCAGACCAACAAAAATCCCAAATCTGAAGAGCATGGTGTACCTGGCGGATCGGGATTTGTTAGCTGAGCCAGAGAATTGTGAAAGAGCGTGGAAAAGCAAGCCACCGAGAGAAGGTAAGGACTGTCCAGCGTCGTTGCCGCGGATACACTAGCGCTGCTTGAGCAAGTTCATTGCCAGAGAGAGAGTCGATTCTCGATTAATAGAAAGATGTTTCAGTACGGAAACACTATAACGTGTATATCATGCCGTTTACAGTTTCTTGGCACGGAAGAGATTATATACATGTATTTCCTCGAAGGATCTGCACGATACCTGTTTATCTTCAGGGAAATCGTGAACTTTGTGACCTTTTCACGATAGTATCTTTTTTACTCAGAGCATTTCTCACGTTATTAACGATACCGCGAAATACTGTTAATTAATTAATTAATTAATTATTCTGATAGCGCATATAATTTATATGTAAATTTGTAAATTATGTTCTTCGCAAACGTGAAAATCGGAATGATTACATTTTGTAACATAATCGCTTCTTTCTAGAATTAGAAATTTATTAGAAATTTAAGATAAGATAAGAAAGATATTTTGTTAAATGTTTGTTTGTGTATAAATTTATATTTAATGATGTTACTTCTTATTTGTTTCTATATTTTATCTATTCTTAAAAATTCTTGCTAATTTTTGAGATTATTTTCTGGAACTATTTCAATTTATCTCAATTATAACGGGCTTTATTTCTCATAAACTGTATGTTATATACTTTTTTATACAATATTTATACAATATATTTTTTCAATTTATAATTTATTCAATACCTACATAGGAAGAATGGTTTTGTGTCTAAAAATTTAGCTAGAAATTTGAAAATAATTTTGTTGGATCAACAAAATAATTATATAGTAGAACATTGATAATGCAAATAATGCTGCAAAAAGTTTTAACATTCTAAGCAGTTTAAGCGTCCTACAATTATTTTGATAGTTCCAATCAAAAATATTATGATTAGATTTGTATGTAATAGCTAAATTTTTAGATATTTCAACAAAATCGTTCTTACGAATAATGTACTAAAAAAATGAAATTAGTTAAATAACAAAAGTCAATGTGAATTGAACTTCAAGAATTAATAAAAAAAAAGAGTAATCAATAATACTATGTTTATTTAAACTTTTCTTTTAGGAGACAAAGTCGACACAACTCAAGTAAGAAGTTGAAAAGTCACATGATATGTTTTTTTTTCTTTTATTTCTATCATTCAATTCTTTAAAATTCGATAATTATAAAATCACATAATGAATGAAATTATTTCTAATATATTTTTCAAATTACGTGATTTTAAAAAGTCATGTATTGATTTGGAACAATCCATTACGTGATTTACATGTTTTAATTACATGATTTCATCATGCAACTGTGTGATGTGATTTTTTTAATAGGAAACGTTTTAATAACATTTTATTGATGTTAAAGACATCATTAAGATATTATTTGATATCAATTTGCTGTTGAAAAATTTCGTTCTATCTTTGTTTTTTTTTTTTTATTTAATGTCAAGGATAGAACAACTGTCTGTGTCTCTTAAAAGGAAATTTTATTTAACCTTTGAATGCTACTCATATTTTTCTTACATTAACATTCTGGATGAAATTCACATAATTAAAATTGTTTACATCTTTTTATGTCTTCTAAGTTGCAAAATGTAGAATAACAAAAATAAATTTTAATGTAAAAAATAAACTTTAATGTTAAACATTTTTAATAAATGTTATTTTAAGCATAAAACTTTTTACAATAAATTTAACAATAAAAACTTTAAAGTAATATAAATTTGAATTAGCACTTAAGTAAAAATACAATAACATAGAACCCGATAAAAAAATTTTCATAAATATGTATATATATGTATAAACATACATAAATATTAATAAACATGTTGTAAATATTAATAATCATATATGTTCATACATGTTTGTCTCTCTTTTTTTTTTATAAAATTACCTTTTAGTGTAATAGAAATATTAATAGTAATGTGAAAACAAAAAAAAATTAAAAGATTAATTTTCACACTATATTTGTTTTAGAAAAAATCAAGTTTGATGAAATGTAAAAAAATTCCTTATGTATAATTATATATAAATTAATTATATATAAATTATATATAAATTAATAATTGTGTATGAGCAATTTTTTTATATTTCTTCAAATTTGTTTTTTTCTGTGAAAATGCCCTTTAATTATTTTTTTTGTTTTCACATTATTTCTATTACATTAAAAAATAATTTTACAAAAGAAAGAGGGATGTATGAACATATATGGACATATTTGATATATGATTGTACATGTTAATAAATATTTTTGTATGTTTATATATGTTTGTACATATTTATGTATGACAAATTTTTTTATCGGAAAGTTTAAATATATATTGGGTTGGCAAGAAAGTACTTGCGTTTTTTTTTAAAGAATGCTGAAGCCAATTTTTTTATATTGTACAACGAAATAACTTTATTCAATGATATAAAAACCTAATTAAGTGCGATTTGACATCATCATCATTGGAAAGTTTTTCCATTCAAAAAGTTTTGCAATGATCGAAATAAATGGTAGTCCGAGGGTGCAAGATCAAGTGGCAACACATTTCAATCAAGCTCCAATAATTTTTGCCGCATGGCCAAAGATGTGGTCTTGCATTGTCATGATGAAAGACGATTCCTTTGCGATTCGCTAACTCTGGCCGTTTTTCTTTGATTGCTTCCTCCAGTTTCATTAGTTGTTGGTAGTAGACGTAAATTAATCGTTTGATTTCTTGGAAGCAGCTCAAAATACACAACACCTTTGAAATCCCACCAAATTAATAGCATTATTTTTTTTTATACAGTTCGGCTTTCGATGAGATTTGTGCTGGTTCATTAGACTTAGACCATGATCGATTGGTGTTATTATAGACGATCCATTTTTCATCACCCGTAATAATTCACTTCAAAAAAGGATCGATTTTATTGCGTTTGAGATGTAAATCGCAAATGTTGATTCGTGTGTTAAGTGAATTTCTTTTAATTCATGAGGAATTCAAATATCGAACTTTTTAACGAAAAACATTTCGAGTGATTTTCAATTGTTGTGCGTGATACACATTTAACCTCTCTTCTATCTCCCGCACACTTATATAACGATCTGATTCAATTATGCTTGATTTGGTCATCATCAACATCAGTAAGTCGACTGGAATATTGGTTATCTTTAAGTGAAAAATCTCCAGAACGGAATTTGGCAAACCAATGTCGACACTGTCGTTCTGTTAAGGCTTCCTCACCATACACAGTACATAACTGCTTATGAGCTTCAGATGCTTTCATTCTTTTTTGAAAAAAATAAAGCAAAACATGACGAAAATGCTCATTTTTACACTCCATGTTTAAACAATTGCTGAACAAAAACTAAATGCTCGATCGATGTAATTTTTTTACTGAATAAAGACTAAAGTACCAGTTGTCAAACGAACATATAATTTTAATACATAGAAGCGTCAAAATACCAAAAACTTCAATCAACACCATCTACTAGTGAACACCGCAATTATTTTCTTGTCAACCCAATATGTATAGATAACATTAAATGTATAGATATTAATAAATTTATTTAGGTCTCTTTCACATTTATGTCTCTTTTATGAAGGACGTATCTAATATTTAATATTTGAAAACTTTAATATTTTTATCTTTTTAAAATTACGCATTATAAATTTTTATTTATTTTACTTTACTATATATTATTAGATATATATATTTTTTTAATATATCACATCCACAGATAAATATTCATTAATGATACAATTATTCCTAATGTTATAGAAAACTTTCATAATATATATTTGAAAAAGTACTTTTAAGTGAGTATTCATAGTCAGATCTTATATTCAAGTCTTAAGTATGGTCTTAAGAAGTCATGAACCAATCAGAGAACTGCATTAGCGTCTTAAGACATTATTTAAGACGGTCTTAAAGTAAGATTCGATTATGAACCAGCCTTATTATTGAAAGCAACAAAAGAATTGGAAATTAGTGTATCATGAACAAGCATGATGGCGATACCACCGCGAACAGCTGTGAGCTGAATTCAGTTCGCAATAGTGCCATTACACTGTTTTGCACTTTAGAGTAAATATAGTAGATGGTCGCGCTCGGAATTACTTTGCATTTAAAATTATTTCGCACGTGCGAAAAAATATTATGATTGAAGTCACGAATCAGAACTTCAACAAGGTGTATCCGCATCTGGAACATACGTTGAAAAACGCTAGTTTCATAGCGATTGATGGAGAATTCACAGGCATAGAAAACGATGATGTAAGAAATAGGTTAGTTTATACTGTCGGGAACGAATTCGAATAAGTAAGGTTTTGATGAATGATGATAATAATATTTGATGTTTTGATGTACCGTAGCTTATTCGATTCCATACACGAGCGCTACGAGAAAAATAGGAGTCACATTCAACCGTATATAATAATTCAATTCGGTATTTCGACGTTTCAACGAGTTCACGATGAGAATAAATACACTGCGGAGACTTTCAATTTCTTTCTGCTGCCTAGAACTATATCGTCAAAAAATAGACATTTTCTTTGGCAGATAAGGTCACTAGAGTTCCTGACTATGTATGGATTTGATTTTAATAAAGTATATATGCATTGTATATATATTCATTACAAATATTATTTCTTACTAGCAATTTATTTCATAGATAGCAAACTGACATTATTTGTTATCATTTTGATTTCAATGATTTAAAAATCTCAAATTATATCTAATATTTTATTTAGCAAAAGAATATATATATGTAAAAATTTTTCAGCTTGCATACAATGGTATTTCATATCTTGATCAGATCGACAAGACACTCTTAGAACAACAGATACAAGAGAATACATTGTTCAACAACGTGGAACAATCTCTTTCTTATAAGGAGGAAGATGATTTTAAAAATGCAATCATTCAAATATTTGAATGGCTAAAGACAGCTAGTAATGAAGTAGATTCTATTAAAGTTGAATCCCCTACTCCAACTTTGCAATACTTTATGCATAAAGAATTAAGAAAACGTTTCTCAAATATTTGGACTTTCTCTGGGAACAATGTGGTATGATCATGCTGCTCTTTAGGAGATAAACGTTCAAATATTCTTTCAGAATTTTTATTTTTATAATTTTTTAGATAACTGTAATTAAAGTGCTACCAGAATCGAGACAAATTCTGGAACAGGAAGAAGGCTCTATATTAGAAAATGTATTGCTTGAGTCATATGTAGGTTTTTCAAAAGTATTCAACCTTTTGGTTACTTTGAAAAAACCTATAATTGCACATAATGCTTTTTTAGACTTTATGTTTATACATCAACAATTTTATAAGCCATTACCACGTATGTATAATTGTGTAATAATAGCACATTTATTTTTTAAGTTTTTAATTTATAATATACATCATGGAGATGCAAATTAAATTATAATTAATTATGAATATAATATGTTTTTTGCAGAAAAATATATTGATTTTAAAACTAACATACATCAATTATTTCCAACAATTTACGACACCAAATTCTTAAGTTATGAACTGAAAAAAATTCTCCAAATACAAGGTAATTATTTAAAATATTTTATTTATTTATTTGTACATGATTATAAACATATTAAATAATTTTTTCTTTTCAGAAAAATGGAATAATTCTTTAAGTGGCTTAATGAGTCATTTTACAGAAAGTCATGGAAAATATATAATGCCAGGATCGCCTATTATTGAACTCACGACAAATTCAGACGAATTAAATGGTAGATTTTTTTTATATTCTTTGATTCTGTTTAATATTTATTATTATTATTAATTTATGAATTATATTCTTTAATTTTTAGATACTGTTTCTTCTAAGAAATATCATACCGCCGGATGGGATGCTTACTTTGCCGGTTATTTATTTATTAGAATGACTCATGTATTTGCTACAAAGCAATATGAACAGTAAGTTATCGATTGTTATATAATTAAAAAGCCACAATTATTTATTTCTGCTCTTAGTATAAGCATACATATACTCGGTCTTATGTGTGATTTTAGAGGCTTAAATTTAAAGGAGTTTACACATATCGAGTTGATGAATAACATAAAAAGCTTTGCAAACCGTGTAAATATCGTACGTGGCAATACGTCATATTTGGTAAGAAAAATATGAAATTATTATTTCATATTTTTGCAAAAAGAATCGACTATATACTATTTTATATTCTATATACTATTTTTTTTTAATATACGAGACATACATTTTCTAGAGATTTGACGGGCCTGAACCTAAATCCACTCGACCAAAATGGCTTTATGTGAAAATGTTAACATCAAAACCAATAACTCTCTCACAGGTATTATATTTAATTGTATATAATATTGTATATAATATTGTATATAATATTGTATATAAAATTGTATATAATATTGTATATAATATTGAAAATTCGTTCAAACCTTGGAATTTTAATCCGTACTTGACCGAAACATATATAGGATTTGATGATTCTGATATTTTCTTAGGCTACATTCCAAAATGTCCTCTTCAGAGAAAGTTTTGCTCGAAATAGTATACGTTACATGTATAATATATATTTTGAGTAAAATTTTTCTTAGAGAGAACATTTTGAAATGTAGCCCTAATTTTTATAATGATTTGGAATAATTATATGTTTCACAATTTTATTTTTCATAGTTTTGTTCTATTCGCTGTTCTCTGTACACTAATTATAAGTCTCGTAATATATATTTGCGTCTAAGTCAAGTATTGCAAATTAAAAAAAAACTAATAAAAAGCTTTAATGGGTCCCAAGGATATTTCTAGCGTCATATAACATATATATTCCTTTTGGGAGTTAAATTTATTTCGTATATCGCTGTATACATGCGATATATGTATAAAGTGAATGATTTATGGTCAATTTGTATTGTTGTAAAAATATTTGCTCAGGTAGCTGAAAAAATGTCGAAGTTTGGTATGGTTGACGTGAAACAATATACACCGAAACGCATGTTAGTTGCAGTAGCAAATCACGGAAGGTTAGTAATCTTTGTTTTCTATTAAATTTCTTTTCTTATTTAAAATGTTTTCCCATGTTCTACATATAAATAACGAGAAGAATTACACAAATTTTAAATGTATAAGAAATAGGACGCAACTTATACATATAGTGAAAAAGCTGCCAACTGCGTCCAATTTCGAGATATATATGAAAATATCACAACGCGACACGAAGAGTCCTAAGAAATTAAATTTTTATTTTTTCGATAGAGGCTGAAACTATCTTATTTTTGGTTTATTCTTCTACATATTGGATAAATATAAAATATTAAATATATAGTTATATAAAAATAGGGAAATTTATAATAGTATGAAGCAAGGTAGCAGAACTATTTTGGATAATCTTCAAGGGCAATCGCATATACTCATCAATCATACAAAATGTGATTTTAGTATGCCTTCTTTATCCATTTTCATAAAAAGCAATTATATTACAATACAAAACTCACATTTTTTCCTTTTCTACATATAGAATAAATTACAGATCGATCTCACTTAAGCATTCAGAATATAGT
>Ga0157364_1003591_pt1 | contig 15097 bp, 7 predicted proteins | sample AttsexASBM2_FD_111476 | JGI IMG/M metagenome (GOLD analysis project Ga0157364, IMG submission 111476) | Fungus gardens microbial communities from leaf cutter ant in Ribeirão Preto, State of São Paulo, Brazil - Atta sexdens ASBM2 | ecosystem: Host-associated > Fungi > Mycelium > Unclassified ... | reverse complement strand
TTTTAAAATAATATATATATATATATATATATATATATATATACTTTATTATATATATTATATATATATATATATACTTTATTATATATATATATATATATGATAAAATCTTTTTGTAAATTACTTTTAATGTCATTAAGAAATTGATGTATTATCTCTCCTGCATAGTATGAGAGATGAACGACTGATTTATTCATAAACGATAGTTTTGATGCATTTGATCGTCTCGGTTATTATTCAATTATCGCGTGACGATAAATGTTTAAGAAAATTGTTTGTAATATTTGAGTTGACAAAAAAATTCAATTGTATAAAAAAGCTATACAAAAAAATCATTTTGGTGGTTCTCGTATCTCTTTTCTACCTTTTTTATGAAGACATGAAGTTATGAGATCTATTAACTATAATAATTATAATAATTATAAAATTATCTTAGTAATATGTTCTGTGACTTGATTACAATAACGTAAAAACATAGTCAAAAATGAAAAAGCAATATATTAGACTTCGATTCACGTCTGCAAATAAAATTGTTAACCATCTCGATGCATGATGAAAATAAAAATATATACATATACTTTTCACTTCTGGAAGTATTCAACAAGAAATCAATATTTCTTCATAACGTTTATATAGGTACAAATATCTATGTCGTAAAAATTTTGAATCATTTCCCTTTCTGCTGAATAAATTTTCTTTTACTCAAAGTTATTGTTAGATTTTTAGACCGACATGAGTACAACAGCATTAAATAATTAACAAATAATTATCCGTGAATCATTGTAGGATATAGCACGAACGTAGATTTTGTCTCTCTTAATTTCAACATGTATATATACATATTCTGTTGCATAATGTACAGCAGAATATAAATCAGGATCTATTAAAGTTAATCATTGTCGTTATCACATGTATGACTTCTACTGCCATAAATATATGTAATGTTATCTACATCCATCCATAAAACTTATATTGCTGATGTACATAAATATGGAAATACATTAATTATTACAAGAGATAGATTCTTGAGCATTTGTAGCAGAAAATAATGAGTCACTAAGCGCGACTTAATCGTGTAGAAAAATATGATTTTTATTAAAATCCATTCTACACGTCAGCAATATAAGTTTTTATCGCCTCTAAAGATTGTCCTGCATTATGAATATTACCGAGAGATGTACTTTCTATGTTTGCCTTTCAACCGTTCATACAAATACATATATGAGATGTCAATGAGAAGAATCGGCATTTAAGTAACAGCGAGATACAATAATGCACATAATTATTGTTCTTAATCTAGAAATATAGCATGGTCGTACAAAATATTCTTTGTAAGATTATTAATTCGTAAAGACGCAAAACGTAAATGGCATAAGTACCATTCAAAACCATTATAAAACTATGATACATATCCTCTATATATATATATATATATATATATATATATATATATATATATAAAGTTACATTACACAAATAAAATATAATACCCTATTATGGATATGCGAAAAAGTATCTATGAAACCTAATATGTATACAAGAATTGTCTGAAAACTATGACTTATGTCACTCTTATTAAATGCAAGATAGTGTGGGTTACAAGAAATGAAAAACATACAAAAAAATCTTCGTATTTTCATGTCACCTCCAAGTCATGACAACTAAAAAGTCGTAATTGAATAACCTAAGTTTGATTGATATTATGTACAAGGGAAAAGGAACGATTTGGTCAGGTGGTGATTAACAAGTCATTTGAAACACACCTGATTTGCCGAAAGCGACAAACGCCCTTTGAACCGAACAGAATTCTCACTCTATTCCTTTTTGCAAGGAGTAATATCATTAGCGTTATACGCAATTATCCTCAATTATCTTTACGAGCCTTTTTTTTACTTTTTTTCTGTGGTTTTGCTTCTGTCCAAACGTCTAGAACACAAATTACAAGTAATTTAAATAAAATTACACAAATCGAAATAAAATCTCGTAATTTCCTCGTTAATGCAACAAACCTCCTAATTCGTCGAACACGGCGGTTTTCTCTTGTTTTTCTACCACTTTATTTTCTTCCACATTGTTTACTTTCTCGGCATTCGCCGGCTTTTTCTGCTGCTCTTCCGCGATAGGCTTATTATCTATCTTTGGTGTAGATGGTACTGAAGCGGGTGTGTTCTCGCCTTCAGAAGTTTTTTTATTCTTTTTCGATTTTCCAGATTTTTTCTCTTCCTTCTCAACTTTTTCAATCTGCGATCAAATGTTTCATTTATGGATTATCAACAGAAAAGTTTTAATACTATGTAAAATAAAGTTATACCTTGCTCTGTTCTTCTTTCTGTGGCTCCTTAGTTTTATTTATCTCTTCGCTGGAAATAGATGTGAGGATCACATCTATTTCCTTTTTCTCCTTTTCTTTGAGCTCCTTATTTTCAGTTTCCTTAGCAATCTTATCCTTAATTTCGGGCTTCTCTTGTTCTTTCTGTTTAACTTCATTTATTAAATCAGTCTTTTTAGAAGCTTTCTTGTTTTTCTTTGAAGGAGATTCTTCTTCCTTCTTCTTGTTCTTCTTATCCTTACGTGAATAAGCTTGCTCCCAATCTCCTGTTATCAATTATTAATGTTAATAACGATAGATAACGACTTAAAATAATTGCACGAAAATGTATCTTATTTACTTATGCTAATATATATAAATTTTACATGTATTAGCATAAATAGATAAGATACGTTTTGTTTGTGCAATCACTTCGAACTTATTGCAAATCAACTAACCATCGTCAAAATCCACTGGTTTTTCCTGGAATAAATTCTTCAAATTCTTCTTATTCTTCGTCTGCTCAACTTTGTTCTCCTTGCCAGCCTTAATCAATAGTTGTTCCTTTTCCTTTTTAGTACCGACAATCTTGTTGTCTTCTTGTTTACGCTCTTTTAATTTACCCTCAACATCATCTCCTTTGGTAGCTTTCTTAGGAGCTTCTACTTTTGTTGCTAATGTCTTTTTAACTGGACTTGTTTTCTCAGATGTAACTTGTCCATTAGCAGCTTTCTATAACAAAATGTATAATATACTTGATAAAGTTGTATATAGTATATGACATCTAATATTAAAATGTAAAAGTAAACTTTTTATAACATTGAAAGGAGTATATAAATAATACTTTTATCATTTTTCAATAAAATTAAATATTAAATTAACATTTAAATTAAATAAAACTTACATGCTCTTTATTATATTTATTGTTAAACAGAGCTCTCTTTTTTATCACATATGTTCATTTAAAAGTTAGTTCATTTAAAAATAGATGGTCTAATTATAAGTTTTATTTATTATGAATAGTCCTAAGTATTCTAAAAAATTTTTAAGAATAATTCCTCACATCTAATTCAAGATGAAAACTTTATATGAATCATATGTCCAAAACGGCGTAGATTCAAAGATACCCGATATTAAGGTTGAAGAAAAACTTTCATTTTTTCCAGAAATGTTGAAAACCACTCAAAATATCTTAATGAAACTTTGAATATGCTTCAAGAGCATTAAGACTAATCTTTTGGAATTATATATTATTTTTTTATTTAATAATAGACAGACCCAAAAAAAATATGCAGGTATCTCTTTGAAAATAAGCTATTTGAGACATATGGTCACATAAAAGGTTTTCGTCTGAATTAATTAACGAATCACTCTCAAAATCTCTTGGAACATTTATGGAGAATCCTATATAAATGTCATATTTAGTGCTCAAAAAAGCTATAGATATATAGTATTAAGGAGTAAGCAATTTTAAAAAGAGAAAGAGAGCAAATAATTCGGTAGAAAATGCTGATAAAAAGATCTATTTAGCAGTGAACGGCAAGATCGTGTGAGCAATATCCCGGTCTGGGGACACGATGGGAAACGCCACGAACCACACAAACCACTGACAAAGCAAACAGATTTCGTCGCGGCGTTACGTTACGAACGGGAAGGGAGAGGGGGGGAGGAAAAGCCACCTCGCGAGATCACCCTCTGGAACCAGAGGGACCAGCTGATTAGCGGGTGTGTGTGCGTGTGCGACTCGCGCCCACAAGTGAGCCACCATATGGTGGGTGAACGTGACGTGTCTATGGGGAGAAAAGAATATGGAAGCAAAGGAAAGACATAGAAGGAAAGAGAAAAAGAGAGAGACTAGGTCATCGAACAACGTTTTACTAACCTTTTCACGGATCTTGCCACGCTTCCTGGAAAGTTTCCGGTCCACGTCGGAGCCCGAGGAGAGCTGCGCAAACGGCGGCTGCTCGGCTTTCTTGAAGCCGAAGGCAAATACGAGAATGGCGCATATCAGCACGATACCCACAGGGATAGCGTACACGTATTGCGAGTGCTGCAGCAGCAGACCGATGTGATCCATAGCGACGCACGGAGTGCGTTGTTCGTGGCAGAAGCAATGAGCGTGACGACCGGACAACCTGTGCGCGTACCCGCCCCGCGGCAACAATATGCAGACGACGCACGGACGATGACAACGATGACGACAACGATGACGACGGTGAACCAGACGGCTGACACGACGTGGCGCGCAAAACGCAAACCAGATCGCTCAACAATGTGGCATGCGCGTGCTCTGGTGGAAGCGCGGCGAACTACAGTCTGCCAGGTGGCTGATCACCGAGCGCTGACGCGGCTGTGACGCATATCGCGACCACAGTATATACAGTAGCGCAACTCTCCTGATTTTGTTTCCCAAAATAGAGTGCGCATGCGCGAAATAAGTAAATTGCCCAGTAACGTTATTTAAACTTCTATCTCACTTCTTCCTTTTTCTGTTCTCTCTTTCAGGATCATTTAAATATGTTTCTCTTTAAACGATTTAAGTAAATTGTTTGTTTTCCAGCTGGATTACTTTCGTTTTAGCTAAAAAAATCTGCGTTTTGTGTGGTGCAATTCTAATAATTTACTAAAACACAAGCAATTTAGCAGAAAAACAAACATCATGTGCTGTAGTCATTAATTAAAATATTTTTACAGTATAATACATTCGTATCATACAACATTTACATAATTTTATATCTTCTTATTTTTGTATTTTTTTTATTTTGCAGTGCATTACAATTATAAATCTATTTCTTTTAATTTTATTACATTTAGATTAAATTTCGATGTACAAACGACTAGAGAGAGAGAGAGAGAGAGAGAGAGAGAGAGCAACTGAGAAAGAAATTCAGATGACACTACTGGGGAACTTACTTATTTCGTGCATGCGCACTTCATTTTGGGAAACACTAACGTCAAAGGTACCGATAGAGTTACACTACTGTATACATTAGATGTAGTAAAAAGAAATCCATTATTTTTCCATTCAATTTCATGCAAAAATAATGGATTTCTTTTTACTACACCTAATACTATGTCGCGGCCACTTGCGGCTTGCGGCTACCAGACTCATCAAACACGCCTCACACTCGCACATGCATTGTTTACAGCTTAGCGCGCAATTCTGTAGTCATTAGGTTAGGTCCACATGGCATCACATCATTACATTAAAGTAATGATTACATTAAAGTAATGACCATGTGGATCACGAAGTCTGCGTGCCAAACCAGACAACAAGGAGGTACGAGAAATCCCAAGAAAATAGAAATGAGGTAAAGTATTTTAGGACAGAAAATGAATCACGATAGAGTCAGAAAAAAGGCCCACACAAAAAGATATGTCCGAAAATTTAGAAGATCTTGGTTAGACGAAAATATCTTTAAAGGTTGGTTGACAGAGAATGACAATAAATAAAGCTTGGCGTAAAATTTGTAATATTTTACTTAAATGTTGTCGATATAATTTATCAAGGCATGCCGAATAGTTTCTCTCTCTCTCTCTATCTATAGATAATGTAAATAGCGTTAATGTAGAAATTGATATCTCACAATAAGAGGTATGTCTAATTTCTATATATTTATAATTTACTTCTCTTTAGGGCGATTAAGGACGCCAGTTTCACGAATGGATTAGATATACTAACATTTTAGACTACGCTCATGCGCGAATGCGGGGCGTGTCTGGCTGGTCTGGCAGCACTGCCTTCAAGATGCCGCGCCGCACCGCATGCGCAATAACTTCACAAGGGTGCCGCGCGAGAAATACGCAGTTTTTCAAGATAATATTCGATATTAAACTTTAAATAATAAAATTTAAATATTGGAAATTAAATACAAGTTATGAACATAAAATTAAAAAACAATAAAATTTTTCATTTAATTAAATGATTTCTTGATGAAAATTTTTCTTAAAACTTCATACAATTTTTTAAAATGTAAATTTTAGAATTACTGAATAATTTTATAATTTTGTTTAGAAAACTCCTCTGATTTTTTTAAATACATAATTGGGAGATTCTTCAAAAATATCAAAAAAATTAATATTTTCTAAAATTCTTCTGATGAAATCTGAAAAAATTTAAGATATCTTAAATTATTGTCTTTAAGTTATGTTGAGTTATAGTATAATTTATTTTTGAAGAAATTATATATATATATATATATATATATATATATAGAGAGAGAGAGAGAGAGAGAGAGAGAGAGAGAGAGAAAGAAAATTCTAGAAATTTTAGAATATTTCAAAAATCACATATATAAAAAATTCTAAGAAAAGATATAACTTTCTCAGTATTTCTAAAAAAAATATTTCAAAGATCCATTTCATAAAAGTTCTAAGAAAACTGGAATTTGCACTGAAAAAATAAACAATTTTCATTGCTAAATAAAACTTTGTATAGGTAGTCGAATTTTGCAAAAATCCAATTAAATTTCATATAAATCTTGTTAAAAATTGCAGTTATTCGATAATAAATTGAATCTTTTCAAGAATTGAAATATTTCCTCATGACTTGCAATAATACCTAGTTGCACAATTTGACGATAAATCGGGTAAATAGCGCTGACTAGCGCTAATCGCTGTATGTTATATATATATACCGTCGCTTGAAATATCACATTGAGGTTATGCTTATAATCCGATGCGAAATATAATACAATAACGCTAGCATTGTTAGTCGTTTAAGTTTTACTCTCTACGCATGGTCAAGCGTGATATTGGTTATGTGAAAACTCGACGTGACCTCGTTTATACTTTTTTGTTGCTCAACAACTGTCGTAATATCATTCCGTGATCGCGTACGTGTCATCCATTTCTAATTTGATTTCTCGTCGCCAATCAATTACTAATTTTTCCACAATGCTGGAGGGAGTGAAGCACGTGCTATTAGTACTTTCAGGAAAAGGTGGTGTTGGCAAATCGACGATCAGCACTCAGCTGGCTCTTGCATTGAAAGAATCAGGCTTTCGAGTAAGTGTGTCCGAGTCTCTCCACAAGTTCCAAAAGTTCTGAAAGAATAGATGATTCTACAATGAGTCAGTAGTCCTAAGTTTTATCAGTGAATCGGTGAAGTTGGCCAACAGCCAACTTGTACAACTAAAACTATCGATTTTTTTAAGACTGATCAAATTCGACTTTATTCCTTCCCATTAGAGAATCGAGCTAATTCTAAACAACTCGATTCGCTGTATAACAACTAATAGATGCAAAAACTCATAATTACCTATTTAGGTTAAAACTGGTTGAGACTTGAGATTTCTGATTACCGATTCATTGTAGAATTAAAACATTTACCCTAATGAAAATTTTTCTCATAATTTTTTATATAATTCTTCAGAATTTTTTGTAAAAAGATCTCTGATTTTTTCAGAATTTCTGAATATTTTTATAATTTTTTAGAAAATTTCTCAGATTCTTTATATAAATTAGAATGTTTTTTGTAAGTATTAAGAAAGTTGATCTTTTCTGGAATTCTTTACATATGTGAATTTTGAAATATTCAAGACTTTTTCCATTTCATAATTTCTGATAAAATCCTATAAAATTTAAAAAAGTTTAATATACTTTTTCAGAAATTATATAATATAAAATTTTAGAATTTTTAGAATATTCCAAAATTCATATAATGAAAAATTCTAAAAAAGCTATAAAACTATTTGCTCAATATTTCTTAAGTATTCCAATTTATATAAAAATTTTCATTTAATAATTATGCTTTCAAGTAATATATCTTTAAAATAATTTTATAACTCTCTTCTACATTATTATTAATGCAACAAACAAGTAAATAAATTACAATGAACCAGTTTTCCAATTTATACTTTTTGTAATACAATTTAACTTATATAGAAATTAATTGATTAATTAAAACCAAATCCACCTTAAAAAATTATATTAAAAGTGTAAAGCACCAAGTATATATTTACAAGTAAAATCATTTCGTAAATGATACGGTATATATTCAAAAATGAAATGGAAAAATCGATTACTTATATCATCATGAAATAATTAAAACAAATTATCATAGGTTGGGATTTTGGATATTGATCTCTGTGGTCCCAGTGTACCTTACTTACTGAACTTAGAAGGGGAAGATGTTCACCAGTCTTCTGAAGGGTCTGTTCTTTATTATTTGAGCATTAATTCCTTAATAATTATAATAATCAGGGGCTCTATTTTGTAACTTTTAACAATATCATTATGTGCTGTTGTACAGTTTTTTTAACATATAAAATATCTGCACAATGATACTATAATGATATCGACACTATTAATTAAGAGTTACAGAATAGGGCAGTAAATATGCTATTAATAAGTCATATGAATCAATAGATGGATACCAGTGTTTGCCGATTCAGAACAGAAGCTATCTGTTATGTCGATTGGTTTTCTCCTGAAAAGTCAGAACGATAGTGTGGTCTGGCGCGGGCCTAAAAAGAATGGTATGATCAAACAGTTTTTATCAGATGTGGTTTGGCGGGATATTGATTATCTGATCATCGACACACCACCTGGCACTTCTGATGAACACATTACAGTCATGGAGAATTTAAGGTTAATGTTATGTGAATAATATTATCCATGTATAAAATTTATATTTAATAGTAAGTAAAGATCAATTAAAAAAAAGTTCAACATAAATAAGTAAAAAATATTTAGTCAAAGCGAGTTTTAGTGATTAATAATATTTTTGTTAAATTGGAAATTGTTAGTGGAACATAATCCTAAACTAAAGCTGAAGTACGTAATACCACAAATTACATTGATAAGCAATCCAATAATACTGATGCTAATGAGCATCTTTAAAACATATTAAAATACAAAAAATTTATTGCAGAAATAAAAAAATTGAAAGATTCATACAAAAATATTACAAAATATATTGGGAAAACTCTTGCTTTGATCGAATATGGTGCTTCTTTGCTCATTTGTATTTTTTTATTTTATTTTAACTGGGATAAATTATAATATTTAGGTCTGTTTTTTATTCCTATACTCTCTGAACATACACATTCAATAAGTTGAAGTAAAACAAATATAAGTTCATCAATTCAGAGAATGAATGTAAGAAGAGAATAAAAAAATAGACCTTTTTAACTATATTACAAGACATTTGTGAACTGAAATTATTACAGAAATGTAAAATGCGATGGTGCAATAATAGTGACCACTCCACAAGCAGTTGCAATAGATGATGTTCTGCGAGAGGTGACATTTTGTAGAAAAACTGGTATTCATATAATCGGCATCATTGAAAATATGAGTGGCTTTGTCTGTCCTTCATGTACAGTAAGTACTATTTTCCATTTACAATTGTAATTAATGTAAATAATTTAATAATAATATAACAAATAATTTAAAAAATGTATATTAGGAGTGTGATTTAGTTTTGAAGTTTTACAAGAGATAGTATTAATGTCAGTGTTGTCGAAGACATTTCAATCATAGCTATTATTTTTTGTTTTAATATTACTCCTACTCATGATATTTAGTCATTTACTAATAACAGACGCAATGAACATCGTGTTGATACCATTTTAGAAATGAAGCTTTCTAAAGAGAATTTTGACATGCATTGCTTTTGTTTTTTAATCAGAAGAAAATGGTAGCTAAAAGTCATAGAAACTTAGGGTCATCATTTGCTCCATTAATTAGGACGTGTAAATATTAGTTCTATCGATTCAAAAGTAATTCCAATATTAACAACAAAAGCTGAAAAATACAGATTTGCAAACATTATTGAAAATTCAGCATCACAATCCACGTCAGAACTTGGCAGAGAATTAAATGTTGATCATACAACAGTTATTAAATGTTTACGTGATATGTTGTTTAAATAAATCAATTTTTGAGAAAAAACCCTAAATCACACTCCTAATAATACAAAAGGCTACGAGTGAGATGTTTATTGCTTAATAATTAAATTTTGTAAACAAAAAATACACAATGTTTTGACTTTTATCGGATCATTACCAATGTGACAATTTAACTTGATCATATGTTCGGTTAACAATTTAAAATAGTCGAGATGTTAAACAATTAAAAAGAAAAAAAGACATGGTCTTACAAAATTCATTCGCACTATTATGATATAATATTCCATGTTTTATTGATTATTTTAAATTGTTACATTGATAATAATCCAATAGGGGTAAAAACGTTTGTGTATTTTTTGTTTATAGAATTTAATCATTATTGAGCAATGAACATCCCGCTTGGATCATAGCTTTTGTGTAATTAATATAATTGTTCAATATAATTTTAATAAATCTTACTTTTTACACAGGAATGCACCAATATATTCTCCTCAGGTGGTGGTATAGCCCTCTCCGAGATGGTGAAGGTTCCATTTCTAGCTAAAGTACCAATAGATCCACAAGTCGGCAAATTAGCAGACAAGGGACAAAGTGTTTTGGTGACATTACCCGACAGTCAAGTCGCACAGGTGTTTAGAAAATTAGTTGAAGAACTCACCAAGAGTAAGGAAGCTTGAAAATGATATTAGTACTATACATGATTTCCAGCATTACACGTGATACTTGCTCGTGATGCTTTATCCATCTCTATCCTAGATAAAATTGTACATACAAGTATCTTTATGAGATGTTTTTATACTAGTGTATGAAGTTGTAAAAGAAATAAAAAATGCTATTTTATCATATATAATACTTGCATATATCGTAAGAAAGGAAAGGAGAATCAAAAAGCAAGAAATGAATCTTAATTTATGACAGACATACATTAAGTATTCCATTTTATTTCTTCCCTCAATATTAATTCAATGCAAGTTCAATTTTTAAACCCGTATCAGATTATGCATTGAAAGTTGAAGACCGTGAATTAGAGATCCAATTCGATCAAGTAGAATGAAACGGATTAAAATTATCCGATTGGTCAAATTCTAATGTTCAATTCGCAATCTCCAATGCATAATCTAAGAGCTTTACAAAATGCTTTTTGAACTAGTATGGTATTATAGAGACACAGCAGAAATAATACCTAATCAATACTGTCTGTACAATATATCTTGTACAACGCAAATTCTTTTGCATATAAAATTTCTGCTATTATATATATAATATTCATTTGTTTCCCCAACCCCAAAGACCCTTAACAAAGCCAGTGAGACCAGCTTGCCCTCTCTTAGCCTGATCACCCATTTTATGCGACAAATCAGGGAATTCAACCATGTTAAAGGCCAGATCGAAGAACAAAGGTTTGCAGGGAATGCTGTGCATCAGTGGTGGCAGTTTATAAACGTTTGGTTGCTTCGTGAGAAGCGCTGGATCTTCTCTGTACTCGTGCAAACGTTCATACAATGGTTTCTTACTTTTAGCAAGCTTACTAGTTCCACTTTCTTCTTCTTGACCATCTTCCAAAACGCTGTGAGCATGAGCGGCATACTGCGCAGCCTCCACAGAGGTCTCCAATTTGTACAAAGCTTCCTTGAGTTCGACTGGAAGAATCTTATCGTATTTAAGTGCGTCTTTAACATGTTGCAGTGATCTTTGATACAAGGCCATAGCCTCACGCCAACGATGCAAGTTGGCGAGGCTCTGGGCCATATAGAAACATCTAAAGGCCCTGTAACATTTTGTCTTTGCTTCCTGTTCCTCCAAGAATTCTGTATCATCTTGCAACTGAGATATCTCCACAAGATTGTGCAACGCTGCTTCGTACAGGCGTACTATGTCCTGCGGCTTGGCTTTCTCCGATTCCTCTGCCGCCTTCACCAGCGTCAGATTGCGTTCCAATGTGCGAGACAATCGGATATACTGCAGATAATTGATCAGATGTTGCTGTGGTGACCACTTGTCATTCTCCTTACTCTTCAACTCGTTTTTAAAATGATCACGCACTGCCAATAGAGCATCTTTACAATCTATCAAATGCGCCTCCAGCAGATCGATCTTCACCTGATTGGTGGCAGCCCTTTCCAGAGCTTGATTCAGCCTAGAGTCTGCAATGATCAGACCAGCTGCTCGTGGCGGCACCGTACCGCAGGATTTTCCACGCCATGTCACTTCCTCAATATTAGCTTGCTTTTCCCGCGTCTGAGCTATCAGAGAGTCTAGGCTGGCCATCAATTCGCCGCTCAATTGTCCGCGCATTTGCATAAGATCGTCCATAGCACTGATGTCTCCAATGTTATAAGCGCAGTATCTAAGACTAGGTGCTAATTCCTCCACTCGCGCCTTATATATGACCTGTTCTAATTCTGGCAACGCAGATGCCAGATTACCATATACCACTTGGGCCTTCTTCAAGTTTTCCATAGCCTGTTTCCACAGTTGCAATTCAAACTGCAGAGAACCATTCATCCAGGCTACGTATGCCTGAGCCTCCAGTTTCGTACGCGCATCACAATTTATATTCTAAACAGAAAAAACATAATGAAACTATAAAATATAGTCTTGGCAATTTCATAGAAATAATTAATGAAAAAAAAATGAAGAAATTAAGATATACAGCCAAAAGTTTTTGACCAACATAATTTTACAACAATTTTTTATCAATCTATTTTTCAATTTATACTCAAATGAAATTCTTGTTATAATTAAATTAAAAACACAATATTTAGAATATATTAAAATACTTATATGCTAAAAAAAATGTACCTCTATTAGATCTTGCAATTGTAAAGAGTACACAGCTGCTTTCTTGAGTCTCGATATCAGATGAAACTTCTTTCTTGGTTCTGTATTAGATTCCTGACGTAGCTGCATCGCATAACTCCACGCGCGCTCGGCCATCATCAAGGGCACTTGTAAAAATTTATCCTCACTAATCATAGCCGCAGTGATATCTCTCCTCTTGAAATGACGTCTGTCGCCCTGCGGCACTTTCAACACTTTCCGCAATCTTCTCAGCCTTCTCGAGCAATAACCGCGATATCGCTGGTAATCACCATGTCTCAACCCATGTTGTTGCTGTGCTTCCTTGATTATCTTTAGAACTATATGTTTGTCAGGAATTGATAAGGACAACAAAAATTGAAATTATATAAATTAAATATATGAATCAAAATCAATTTTTAAATTAAGAAATTTTTCGTTGTGTTAATTAACTATGTGTTAGCATCATCAATTTGATCAGTTTAGCAAACATTTAACACTAGAACCATCAATAGTACTATTTTGGCTTCGTTAATCATTTCCGTTTTTCTTTTTTATATTAAATATATAGTACAAGATATTGAAAATACAAATAATTTTAATGCTACAACTCTGTTAATTATTTAAATTTTTTTTTCTTCTGTATGAAATATATAGTACAGAATATTGAAAATACATGTGAATGTAATATAAATTCTAATGATACTGGACGTTCTCCAAGAGACATAGTATAACACAGTAAATCATTTCATCATTGTTTAATTAGATACTTTATTTGGTAACAAGTTAAGAAATATGATTCTATCTTTGTTACTTATGATCAGGCAAGAAAGACAAAATGTTGTGTTGACTTATGTTACTAAATAGAAAATATCTATTGGCAAACAACATGTAATGATTTACTATAGACAAGTTCTACTTGCACAACACTTATGAGAATTATTTATTCTTGTTTGACATTCTTGATAAATAATATATACATAAATAATAATAAGGATGAAGTTATTCCAAGAGTGTTAGAAGCATCAAATAGAATGTAATTTATTGATGTTTTTCAGCAAGAGGCACAGTGTAACTTATGTAACACAATTTCATATTTGCTTAACATTGGCAAATAATAAAGATGTAGACATTTTCCAGCAATAGATAAGTAACACAGTATAACATAGTGAAATACTATCTTTAATACTTGCAAACAACAAGAATATAATAATATAATATGTTCCTTGCTAGAAAAGATTCCATATTGATTGTTTTCCTTGTTGGAAACACTCATAAATAATATCAAAAATCACTAATCGAAAGCAAAAATAAGAAATTATCAAATTGGCATCTTTGACAATTCTAGCAGGATATTATCAATGATTTTAATATGTGTTGATAGATTAATATCCCAATTCCCAATAATAAACTCGCGACAGCAAGAGGTTACGAAGAAGCATATGGTATAGTTCTGTCGGAGAACAATTTTCACGAAAGGATACTCTCCAGGGAATATATTCTCGGCTCTTTCGTCATAATTCCATTTTGCGTTTGATTTTCCTTCGAAAGATCCAGCTTTTCTTCGATTACCATTCTTCTTCAAAATCACGTACTCTTACCTTTCACTATATCCTTGTAAAAAAAAATAATAAAATATGTATATCCATGATATCAGAGAGAATTAAGGGGAGAGTGGAGCGGATTCATCCATGGACGTATAAATATTTGGAAGACTAGAATCTGGACGGAGCGTAAAGCTAGCTTATCGGCAAGGAGACCGAAATCCGCGCGGCAGGGAAGTCAGCCATCTTGTCTGGCAACATTTTAGCGCTCTATTAGAAAATCGATATATGTATTATGATATTATTTGTATTTCCAGTGCATAAAAATAGGATTTTATGTGAAGCAAAGTTAATTCAACGGTTGTGTGCAATTAAAAATAATTTTCTGTTTATATTTTAAAAAATAATGAATATATATACCTATTACGTCTTTTAATATAAACCGAAAATTATTTTCAATTGCACACAGCCATTAAATATTTACAAATCAAGTAATTAAAAAAAGAGCCAAGTTAATTTAATGCTAAACTAGAGAGAGAGAGAGAGAGAGAGAGAGAGAGAGAGAGAGAGAGAAATAATATAAAACTAAATTT
>Ga0157364_1003590_pt1 | contig 15097 bp, 9 predicted proteins | sample AttsexASBM2_FD_111476 | JGI IMG/M metagenome (GOLD analysis project Ga0157364, IMG submission 111476) | Fungus gardens microbial communities from leaf cutter ant in Ribeirão Preto, State of São Paulo, Brazil - Atta sexdens ASBM2 | ecosystem: Host-associated > Fungi > Mycelium > Unclassified ... | reverse complement strand
TTAGGATAGCACTTCGACGCCATTTTGGCTCCAAATGCTAATTCAATGAATTTTCTCATTGTGGTACTTTGTTAATCTAGTGATTTTAGAGATAGCCTGGCAAGCGCCATATACAATTGACTCGTAGCGGCGTGGGACTCTTGTCAGGTAGTTCCCTACAGCTCGCGCACCAGCGCACAAGCGATCGGTGTAGGCATATACACTTCACAATAGTAGACCAAGTGGACGCGCGTATCTGGCTATCTTTAAAAATTAATATCTCGTTAACTATTGGGGAACTTGTAAAATGGTACAGGACTTTTCGATTCGGTTTAGTTCGCTTTACCTGCCCATGAAATATTTAGCGATTATTTTGAGACCTTGTATATCAAAGTAGCGTATAAGTCCCTTCATTTTGGATCTATTAATCATACTCTATACCAATAATATTAAGTGCTTATTGGACTACAGACGATTAAATCGAAATGGCGGTCGAAATAGCCAAATAGGAAAATTGTTGATATTTCGCTCTCAGATCAAAAGAATGCACTACTTTAATATATAGAGCATTATTTCTCACTCCGGCTACGTTCAGGAAACGCGCTATCAACGCTATTTGTGTCATACTAACATTCCTTAAACTTGTTTTTTTGGTTGAACTTTTACACCGTTACATCTCTCTTCACCTTTCTTTCTTTTCTCTTCAAGAGAAAAAAAGAGGAAGAAAGATGAACTAGTACAAAAAAATTTAGCTAAAAAGAATAGGCCTCTTGTTTTATGTTTAATGGACGATGAAGATAGAATGATACAAATAGCGCTAATAGCATCTTTCCGAAACCTGGGTATCGATCATGTAACTTTTTCCCTGAGTGGAAACGTGAAAATTTTTTATATAATGTATGTATATACAAATGTATGTACATACAAACGTGCATAAAAATTTTCACTTTCACACTTCACTTTAGAGAAAAAGTTATGAGTAATACTACAGATGTTATTCTGTAACAGTTATACACACCTACATTTGTCAGTGTTGTTGCGCAGCTTTTTCACCATATAAAATATCTGTGCATACCAATAAATGTCGGTAGGCGTATAAAGACAGTTAGGGGCTCCGCATAATAAGGAATAAAGGAACAGAGAATAGAGAATAAGAATTTCAACCTATCAAAAATTACGTATTGTGGAATACACAATTTCTGATAGGTTCAAATTCTTATTTTCTAATCGCACTCCTGGGTATCAATCATGAAACTTTATCTCTAGAATGGAAAGTAAAAAGTGAAAATTTTTACCATTGAAATTAATGAAGAAATTTTTCACTTTTTACTTTTCATCCTAGGAAAAAAGTTTTTATGATTGATACCTAGAGCGTCGAATGTTAGCATGAAAAGGCACCTTTATGGTGATTTTCTTACTTCATTTTAGTGTTTTCAATGCGCAGGCGTTAAAAAAAGTGGCCCTACTGCAAAGCAACACTGGGCATGCCCGAAACTCAAATCCTTATCCAATCCTGCATATTGTTTCTGATTGTTTCCGGAATTTTCAGAAGTAGAAGCCATTAATTAATTAATCCTATTAAGGCAACACTGCTTGAGGCTTGAACCTATGTCCTTCACACACAGCATGTTGTAATGTTTAATCGTTCGGTATTCCTACTCTCGTTTTCTTTCTGGCATGAATATCTATAGGTTGAGTGTACTGATAGAGAAGGTAAGAAAATTATTGCAGTACTTTTTTTATATATTTTCTTTGCACAATTTTGGTATATATATATATATACATATATATATGTATATATGAGATCATACTGATGTTATTACAGCTCAGTGATTTCTTGTAGAACAAAGTTCATAGCTAAAACTAGTTAGCATCTCAAGTTGCATAAACATAAGACAACATTACGTCTAAGAAATTTTTCTTATCATCAAATCATCTAAGATGCAACAACAGATAATAGAACAACATGCCATACCACAACATGATCCAGCCAAAAATCCAATTTTTGCATCTACTAGTATGTCATTACAAGAAGTAAATATGTATACAAGAATAACACCATCAGCTCCAACCTTAATTGATATATCTAGGCGAGTATATTTTGAGTTGTATCTATATGACCTTAATGTGCGTAAAAGGATCCTACCTGAATATCTGGATTATTATAGTACCAGCTTACTATGGTTCAGATTTGTTTCACTTAAGATGAAACTCTTTCAACCTATCACTTCTGAAGAACGAGATTTGTTACTAATTTTACAACAATCTAGTTTTTCAATTCCTGAGCCAATACTATTACAACTTCAAGTGTTTGGTTCCATACAAACAGTAACAGGAGAACATCTTTATCCATGGTTTCCAAAATTACCTACTAGTCAAATTGGCGAATATGGTGGATTCTATGGACCTGTAACAACAGATAATCATAATCTATATGAAGAAATACCTTGTTTAGGAGTACTGAGTGAAGCTGTAAGACAAAGTATAAGTGATACTCCGCCTGGATCATATGCATCATCTTTAAATACTGATGAATTAACTATGACTGAAAATCTATTAGGTTATCTACCATTAGGAATAAGGGCTAATGAAGCAAAAGACATTGCTTTTAATGCTGGAATTAAAGCTGATTCATTTCCTTGTTATCCTTATAATACTGGTGTGAATTTAAAACTAATAATGTCTATTTCAAATATTATAGCACAGACAAAAGTTTTCGAGTTATTTACAGTAAATTTCAATGACTTAGTTAAGGAGGGATCTGTAATTCAAACAGTTATGGTACATCCAGTTCCACCAAAAATCCGTGGCCAACAAGAGAAACATGGAAACCTTGAAGTAACATCTTTAATGGGTGAACAATTCTTACTTACTGCTGGAATTGTATTCTGCGCTCAACTATGGAAGAAAGGATCGACTAAAACGGGTGCAAAATCTTGGTCATGTGCTATTCCAGTTAATAGAACATGGATAACAAATAGAAATGAGAGAAGAAACTTTCTTCCTCTTCATTATCGACAAGAAGTTTTCAGATTGACACCTGAATTCGGTCAAAACTATCGGGCTCAAATAGTCAAAGTTTTTATGATGAAAAAAAGGAATGCAACACAACAGCATTAACTATGCATCATCTAGCATTGAGAATATATACGATTTTTAAGTAAATTTTTTTTTAAGTAGCAATTTTTAACAATTCCGATATCTTTTTTTCCGCAAACTGAAACAAGATTTTTCACAACTGGTGAAAATGAAAAGATCCGCGAATGACCGTTAGAGTTCTCGCAACGGAAGCAAATAATTTATAAAATGCTGATGAGAAAAAAGGAGTATTTTTTTTCGTATTATATTTTTACATTCAAGCAAGAGGAAGAAATAAAAAGAAAAGAGAAGACAACTTATGTATTAACAATTAAAGAAAATCATTTTTTTTTTAATAAGTCTCTCGTTCTCTTACAATTAGAACACAGTGGTAATATGTATGCACTTCAGTATTACTCCGATTATGTCGCATATCTGCCTTACACGAAAATATTGTAATTAGCTTTAGAGCAGATACAACAACGCGGAGAAATCGTTGGCTAGTCCATGTCTAGTGTAGTCACAGACAATCAATAGCACTGCTCAAAGTGAACATCCTCTATAAAAAAAAACAAAAGATCACCATCACCAAGAATAAGTTAAGACTATAGTAGTTATGAATGGTGTTCGTTTTTCGCTATCTACATAGTCGTAGTATTATTATGTATGTATACTTCCATAGTTCTTTTTTTTATATAACTATGACAAAATTATTTTAAAAGTGTCGCGAACGAAGATGATAAAGACGGTATTTTTACTGAGATCAGAAAATGTCTTCGGTATTTTCCGTTCGACATTTAAAAAAAGGTTAGCCTTTGAATGGCGTTACGTATTTCGAAGTTATATTAATTTAACTAGATTTAGTACTTTGTTTATAAATAGTTCAATGTCATAATAGTTTGCAACTATGTATTACTTAGCATCGAAAATACCTGTTTTTTTTTTAACTAGCGATTTGTAATATCTCCCGATATTTTTCTTTTCCAAAAACACAGAAGACATTAATAAAATAGCTATATCGTCTTGGTAAAAAAAGATTATATAGTGTTTGAAAGCTATCGAATTATAGGAACCCCATTGATTATATTTACGAAGTATAAGGGAGCAAATAATCACAAATTATTTACATTGTAATACTTAAGTATATGAAGTTATAAGTTTATACATATCGCAAGTAAAGTCCGAAATGCAAAATTGTATCAATTATTAAATAAAAAAACTATTTGAAGAATAATACACATATAGATTGCATATAAATGTATTTCCCTCAACCTAGTGTTTGCCAAAATAAAATTATAAAATTATTCATAGTACAGAAAAATATTATAACATATAATTGAAACTAATATTACTCCGTATTAAAAAAAAAAACATTTATATTTGTATATATAAATATATATTTTTCATCACATTGCAGACTTTACCTATAATGTACATATCAAATAGATAAATTTAATTTATACAAGCTATATATTCGTGAGAGACAGTCAGTAAATTACATTCTTCTTTCGATGATTGTATACTTTCACGATCGATATTTGCTTTCGCTTTTACTTTTTAAAATTGGAGCATGTATTAATATAAATTAATTTTTTCATACGTATACAAATGTGTACGAGTACATTGTAATTTCTTTTATTTTGACTAATCCTAGGAACATGCTCTAGTTGACATATCAACTAGTTTGATGTAAAGCCTGCTGCACACGATGCATTTTTACCTGCTGGATTGGGACATTGAATGGCTTCGCGCTTAATGTGATTTGATTCATGTTTCTTAATTCTGGATTTAATCTCATCCGCGCTTTATATGTGCATATTTTTTTCCGGAAGGGAAATAAATTTCGATTGCTTTGTCCTCGGATTAAGATTGTATCGTACAGGGACAACCTGTAAGGTGGGCGACTCGGACAATCTGAAGCGCCAGGACATGAGGGTGCAGTTTGGTGGGGAAAAAATTACTGTTAAAAAATTGCGATCTGTAGTAGGCATTTGAGTTGATAAGTGAAATGGATATTAATGACATAATAAAGCAATTTTCTTTATAATTAATAATATTTGCCTGGTTACTCCCCATTTTTTTCGGTTTGGGTGATTATATTATTATATGATTCGTATCATATTTATCTATAGTCGTTTAGTTTTTGAACAAATTTCTAAATACTAAAGTATAGTGGGTACTCGAGATTTTGGGTTCGGGTTAGATCGGGAATTTTTTTCGGGATCAGACCGAATGTTTGTAATGTTCCGTAAATTTCGATACCCGTAAGAAACGGATCGGGCAGTGATCACAGATGTAGATCACTTCCTTGTGGACTTAATTTAATTAATTGTACTATAAATTTAATTAATTATACTATAGTAGTTACTATAATATTTAAGTGGAAAACCCGATTGAAAAATTATGAAGAAGCATCACATTTACGTCATTAAAAAGTTTCTAGATCTATGATCATTGTCCGATTTTAAATTCGGGTACCCGAAAATTATAATTTTGGATCCTGACTCGATCCCGAAAAAAATTCCGAGCCTGTAATTTCAAATACCTGCACACCTCTATAATACCGTTTTTGCGCTATAATTGAAAATGTACTGTTGCTTTTTATCTAGCACAGGGAAACATATGTTAAAAGGATTATTCAATGCAATTATCTTTTTTGAACATGTCTGATTACCCTCCTCTCCCTAAAAATTATGTATATGTATAAAAAATATCATTATCTTCAAATAGTAAAAGCTTCAAACAAATCTTAAGAAGTCGTTCTGATGCAACTATCCTAACAAACCATATGGGTTTTTATGTAATTTACTCGTGTATTCACATTTATGGTTTTAAGAAATTCTTTGCTTAATATTGTTTGTGTAATTAAGTCATTACCTATGTTGCTGTCTCTTTTCTCCGCTAGACGTACGATCAATAATGGGTGCATTCAGTACTATAATCGTTCACTGAGCGCTCAGTGAGCTCTTGTACCAGTTTGATTTATATTTTTAGATCTAACGGAATATGCCAATCAGACTGCTCAATGAGCAGTCATGCTTCTGGATGTATCCAATGCGTAGATGCTAAGTGATGGTAGGGAATGACACTTTTTTCTGACTTTGTAATACTTATTTAGATTTTGTAGAACTATAATAATTTTATGTACAGTTTCTATTCTGATTCAGTCATATTAACTTTTGTCTGTTAAATAAAGGAGATAGGAACTATAAAGTTAAAAAGCAAGCTTGCGTGCGTTTTAAAGCCTTGTTACTATGTTGAAAATTATATAGCTTGCTGGCAACACTACTAGCTTGTCTGTTAGATTCACGATAGGTCAGGTGTTATTTTTCTTGTGGTTTTGACTAGCCTTCTGCATTGTGAGAGCTAATCAAGATATAGTTTTGATCACATGATTAAAGTATTTTTTAACACTAAGTATCATTTGCTTAAAAAAAGAGAGATATGACATTCGTGATGTAAAAGAAAAAATAGAATAAAATTGCATTTTGATTGAGTTTTTTCGATGATTTACAGCAGTGGTCTAATTTATTTATTCGAGCCCGAGACCTTCTGTCAAGCAAAATTAAATTCCAGCTGCTCGGCCAACACAAAACTTGAACTATTTGAAGCCGAGCCAGCAACACGACCAGCAGTATTGCCAACATCGCTGTCAATACGGTAACATGCATTCAGTTAGAAAACCCAGCAGGAAGAAATATATCGTATGCTGCAAACTTAAGAGACGCAGTGTATCAATATCAATATATACATCACGATTAATATACATTCCTTTCCATCATCTGATGGAGGAACTGAGCTTGAATAGTACCATATTTAAATGCTAGAAATAAACTATTACAAAGGTCACCTTCCTTTTAGTAAGACTGGATATTATTTTGGAATAAAATATTCTGCATATTTCGATCACACATATACACACACACACACACACACACACACACACACGCGCGCGCGCGCGCGCGCATACACACATACACTGTTACTTTCGCAAATTCTATTTTAGTCAGTTAAAAATGGAAGAACTGATGTTAGACGAATCGAAATAGTTTGAATTTTATGTCCGCGACAATGCGCCGCATGCTCTCGGTCTCTGACAGCAACAGAGGCTGCGCAATCGCGCCGCGGGGCCCGCCTCTTCCGATCACCGTTCCTCAACGCCGTCACTACCGCCACTTTCCTGCTGAGGCCTCGCAATTTGGTATGTGATGAGATATTCTGGATATGCCTGTTCGCCCCTGTAGACAACATATTCGGGAAACACTAAACCGCCCTGCGATGGTCTGCCCATTACACTATGATGGCCGGGAGGGGCATGTGCCATTTTCATTGCCGAAAATTGTAGAAACGATTTGCCGAGCGTAACTCTACAGAGTAGTAAATGTCTAAAAAATTAGAAACAGAAATGTTTTAATACAGAATGAAATTAGTACTTTTAAAAATGAAAATAGAATAGAAAAGAAGAACACATCAATGAATTTAATGTATGTTAATGCTATGTATGTATGTGAAAGCTGCTATCGATAAACTTTTAATCTTTTAGAAACGTCATGAAAGTATACTTAATTTACCTCCAAATATTTAATTTTTTCTTCTGCTTACCTGTGACAAATGTAACAGCTTCGGTCTTTATGTGCGGGGCATCCGGTACCGCCGCATATACCATAGACATATTGATTGCTTTTGCTGCTGTGTTCAGCGAAATATATGCCGGCGCCGAACATTCCACCGATATATGCGTGTCGTTCATCGAAGCCTTTCTGAACGATAGCATTAATAAATGGACTTCCATGGAACAACATTCTTTCGTTTGCCTGTGATACTGTCGAACTAGGAACACCCCTAGGCCCAGTACTAGGAGAAGCGGGAGCGGCAGCGCCAACTTCTTCAGCCACTTCTTGTCTTCTATGAGCATAACGCTCCCATAATTTGCGATTCTGAACCTTTTGTATCTGCATAAAATATTTTTAGTTACAAAACTGTCAATAAAAACAATGTCGATTGTTATAGTTCCGATATATATTAAGTACATACTCTGACTATGTTGTATCGAGAGAAGATACCACCAGAATGACCGTTATCTCTATGTTGCCTAATAGTACTTTGCATTTCCTCTTCAACTGCTAAGAATTCTTTGTCTTCTGTTAATAAGTCCACTAACAATGTTCCAGGATTTATGGAAGGCTGCCAAAGGGAACCTGCTGCTGTGTTTAGCAATTTATCCATGCCTTTAATTAGTTTATGCCTATAACCGTAAGCCGACACTCCGACTTGCTTCAAATCCTCATGACCCATTTCTGCTAGTATGTCCAAAGTGATTTGTTCGCGTTCAAATAGCTCAAGTAGATGCTCCAAACCGAGACTTTGCAGAAAACCAGCGACAGTCGTGATGGTACTGTTGTGTTCTTTACATATATCTTTGGATTCTTTCTCGGAGCATGGCTCGCTTGGCGGCATTGGACTGAGACATGATGTCGGGCGAGCCAATGGCACGCATAGAGTCATAGCTGCACCAGATGGCATAATAACTGTTTCTTGAGTGAGAGGCGGTGGCGGTGTTACAGGAACTGGAAAAAAAAAATTATAACTAAGTATATTATTTATGTGCGTGAACCTACGGTATTCTTTTGTATTTTAAATGCCTTTAATTAGTCTATAATTAAATTATGGAAAGTTTTAAAATAGTTTATGATTATAGAAACAAGTCTTACCGGATACGATACTAGGTGGCCTACTGTTAATAGAATTGCCACCACCACTATTCACCATGTTGCCCGATGGAACTGTTGGAACGATTTGCTGAGAAGCCATAGCATCTTGTAATAAACATCTTACATCGTCCGCACTGGCCAAATCCACTGGAGTCTGACCTTCCTGATTTTTCAGGAAGGGATCGGCGCCATGAGCAAGCAGAAGAGCACACAGCTGCGTTCGACCCTTTTGTGCAGCTTCATGAAGTGGCGTGAATCCCCATTTATCAGTCGCATTCACCACAGTATTGTATTTAATGAGCAAGGCTGCAATGTCTAAATGACCGTAACTCGACGCATTATGCAAAGGAATAAGGCCACCTTTATCTTGCGCATTTACATCGGCACCACGTTCAAGTAAGAATTCAGCCACTTCCAGGTTATTGTATCCCGCTGTGTTAAGAAAAGTACAATCTATGTAAATATAAAGCTATTTGCTATTTCTATATAAATACACAAGATCTTTCTATTTTATTTCTAAAAGCTCAAATAAAAAAAATATATATATCATAATATATAATACATTTTACAAATCTCCGTGGAAAAATAAAATAAAAAAAATATGAGCTATTTAAACATATTTTTTTTTAATAGAAAAGAGAGATTATATTAACACTTATATATTCAGAAATGAATATAATTCAGAAATGATATATTACCAGCTAAATGTAATGGAGTACTATTGCGTCCTTGTGCATCCCGACAATTAATGTTGTCTTGTGTGACCAGTCGTTGTACTCTGGCTAAATTACCCTTCTTCGCTGCATCCAAAAGTGCGCTATTTCCACGTAAAAGATCCGCTACATCCTGGTCACCATCTCTTACTAAGTCTAATGGTGTCGCACCGTCTCTATTCTTTTTAGTAGCATCCGCTCCGTGTCTCAACAATAATCGAACTATCTCATATTTGCCTTTGGCGGCAGCTTCGTGGAGCGGTGTAAATTTCCACAAATCGGCAACATTCACGGATGCCCCGTGTTTTACTAATAATTCCGTGACCTCATAGTGGCCATAAGAACAAGCGTTGTGGAGAGGAACCAATCCACTACATCAAAATGAATATAATATGCAATATTGTTAAGAGTATTTTATATTGCACATAAAGATGAATACTGAACTATAGAATATAGATAAAGAGAAATTAAAAATGCTATGTAAATGTTAAAGCATGTTCAATGGATAATTAAAGCCATATTGCATTAATATTGCATTAATATTGAATTAATTACCCTTTGTCTTTGGCATGTACATCAGCGCCATGTGCTAATAGGTACTCTACAACTGGCACTCTATTAAAACCCGCTGCAAAATGCAGTGGAGTTGAGTGTCTGCCGTCCAAATCGCGACAATTCACAGCATGTGGATTGGCCTGCAAGATTCTTTCTACAGCAGCAAGATCGCCCGATTTGCTTGCCTCTAAGAGTTGTGCTTCCACATCGTCAGTTCCATTTGGTGGATCTATGTAATTAAACATGAAGATAAAAATGTTTCCCAAAATAAATTGCGAAATCAGATTAAGGGCTCTGTTACTCTTAACGACCATAACTGTTACAATATCGTTGCGCAATTCTTTCTCTCTCTCTCTCTCTCTCTCTCTCTCTCTCTCTCTCTCTTTCTCTCTCTTACAATGTAAAGGACAAAACTTGTGTAACGACACTGTAACACTATAATCACAGTCGTTAAAAATTACAAAATAGACTTCTATGTAATTTACCTTGCAATATTTTCAATACGTTCTCGGCAGAAATTTGTGTCGCAGTATATCCTTGAAGAGATATTATCGAAGGGTCGATATTATACGACAAGAGTATTCTGCAAGCTTGTACATTATCCTCTCTAGCACACCTAGTAAGGAAATAATTAATTGACGTATTATGAACTAATAATATAAAAATTGGCTCACTCATTTCTTATGATGACGAGTGGTTTTCCAGAACAAAGATACCTGTGCAACGCGGTTTGTCCTAAACCATCTAGTGCGTTGACTTTTGCATTATGCCGCAGCAATATGTCCATCGCATCGTAATGCGAATGATCGGTTGCTACATGAAGCGGCGTAAGAAAGTCTTTATTTTTCTCATTCATGGCAGCATTCTTTCGAATCAAGGCCTCGATAACTTGCTTTCGCTTCGGATATGGTGACGCTACTGCGCAATGCATCGGTGTATCGCCGGTATAAGGATGTTTGAAATTAACGATCTCTTGCGATAGATACTTTTTAAGTTTAGTAAGATCTGCCTGCCTGCAGGCGTCCAATAGGCAATGACCCTTGTATTCGTCTGTAAGTCATACATCAGACATTGATTGTAAAATATGCATGATTAAAATATTTATAAATGACAATAGAAAGTACAATCCATTCATAGATAGAACTTACACGCTAATCTTTCTTGTAATTCGAGGGTCGGTGCTACGTCAATGGCGCTCTTACTATGGCAGTTTAATTGTGTCGGATCCGCGCCTTCGCTCAACAACAAGGAACAGACCTCTGCTCTGGATTTACTCGCAGCTTCGTGCAATGGAGTGAATGTCCAGAGATCACTGGCATTAACAGCGGCACCGTGTTTCAGGAGCGCCTCGGTTACTTCAAAATGGCCATACGAACAGGCGTTATGAAGCGGCACGAGACCTCTATAAAATCAATTGGTATTTTAATGGATCTTACTTACAATTAGTCAGATTTTGATATATCAGATCTTAGTCAAATTTTGATATATTTAAATTTAATGATAAGAACATAGTAAATAGAAATAAAAAAAAACGAATAATAAAAAAAAATAGAATGAAACAAGATTTTTCTTATTATAAATTAATGTTAAATTTTTTACATCCTAATTTATAAGTTGGATGTTTGCATATACCAACCCTTTATCTTTAGCATGGACATCTGCACCATTCTGAAGAAGAATCTGTACAACTCTAGATCTATTATAACCAGCCGCCAAATGTAAAGGCGTAGATCTTCTTCCGTCACTGGCGTGACAATTGACATTAAGAGGATTTAGTAGCTGCAATAATCGTTCCTCGTTTCCAGATCTAGCCGCTTCTAAGAGTTCATCTTTCCTATATTCTCCTGTTAGTACTGGTTTTGTAGAGACATCTGCTACTTCTAATGCAGTCTTTCCTTCTGTATTCCTAATGTTTACATCTGCTCCATGCTGTAGCAGAGTAATACATACGTCTATTTTACCCTGTCAAGTACAAATGAAGATGAAAAAGTTAGACACCATTTCCATCTTCAGCCTTTAGTACTAATAATGAAAATCACGTAAATATAAAGGGTACAAAATAAGCACCTTGATTGCTGCTTCGTGCAAAGGCGTGAAGTTCCAATTATCTCTTGTATTTGGACTTGCTCCTGCTTCTAATAATAATCTTACAACATCACAATGTCCAAAGGAACAAGCGTTGTGTAATGGATGTAGACCACCATCATCGCGTGCTTGGATCGACGCACCAGCAGACAGAAGGAATTCTACAACGTCCTTTCTACCATATCCTATAAAATAATATACATTTTATATAATTATGTGTATAAAAACCTATCTGAAAGATCGACAGAGTACATAATAAGATAAGGATGATGAAAAATAATTTGTATATACTTGTATATATAATTTATAATTTGTATATACTATAAATAATTAAATCATAAATAATCATACCTAATTAATTTATTAAGTTTTAATAAATTATAGTTTTTATTTATTTAAAAGTTATAGTTATATCATTTCTTGCTATTTTTTGCTATATATACATATACAAACATTGAATTAAACATACATAGCATTTATATAATTTTGTTAAAAATTTTTCAAAATTTGATTAATAATTATTTTATTAATAATCACTTGTTAATTACTTTTTTAAAAAGATTTAAACTAATTATTTAATACAATTATATATTCAAGATGAAACTGTATTTTTCAACAATTATGTATTCACAATAATTCTGATACAATATTACCTGACAATATTATACAGCATACAAAATGCCAATTAAAAAAAAAATATAAAAATTGGTGTTCATAAACGGGAGTTTTTAATCTGTAGTAAAGAATTTCTTTCAATAACCTATCTAAAATTGATTTATTTTTCTTTATTTTCATGGAAAAATTTCCAGATACTCTCATCCAAGACTATGTCAAGCATGTTCTCATCATGTGTTGATGACATGGAAGTCATCGCACATGATTACTACTTGACAGCTCTACTCAAGTTGCGATCAGCTGAACGTGACTCGCTGCTCATTAACCTCCCTCAGCCATCATCGTCCACGTGTTTACAAGGAGTTCCGAAGTTTACAACATCCGGAGATGCAATCTAAGGAGTAATTCTCGAACGAACAAAGCAGAGATGAGGAAGGAAGAGATGAGGAGGAGCGGATTCGAGACATGACTCACCAGCTGCAAAGTGCAGAGGGGTGGACTTGCGTCCGGCAGTGTCGCGGGCGTTGACCGTTTTTGGGTTGACCAACGCCTTCACCTTGGCGAGATCGCCGGTCTTACAGGCTTCAAAGAGTTCACGTAGCGGATCGCCGCCGTTGCCTCCGCCACCGCCGCCACCCGATCCTGGCAGCGAGTCCGCCGCATTCGACAGCGTCGATCTGCGTCCTGCCATTTCCTCACACCGCCATTTTCACGCTGTCGCGCCGTCCGACGACAGACCAGACAGACCCCGCGACGCAGTTGCGACGGACAGGCAGAGGCACATCTCACCAGCGGAGCGGACGTCCGGCTGTATACAGCACGCACGCCACAACGGAGCCACGGACGGACGACCGAGAGGATAGACAGACGGGCGGATAGACGGGTGCGGGGTCACGGGCGAGCGGATGAACGGATGGTGATGGGTTGCTAGGGAAGCGATTCCCGCAGCAGCGACGTTCAGCGTTTCCGCGACGTAACCGTCGACGACCGGGCAACGTTGTCTTTCGAGGATTCGCTTCGCAAACGTAAGCTAATTCTCGGCAATTGTCAGGTGGAGCTCGTACTTAGTAATTGTAGAGCGTTGACATTATCGACCGAAGATCTGTTCTTTTTAACTAGTTCTCTTTGCACTAATTCATCTTTTTTCTTCTTCTTTCTTTCTGAAGAGAAAAGGAAGAAAGATGAACTGGTGTAAAAGCTAAAAAGCTAAAAAGAACAGGCCTCGAGATTCTCGATGATTTTCTATTGTTGGTAATGTAATTGACTGCAGAACAACTAAGTGAACGTTCGCAGTTATTGACATATTCTTTTAGATTTAAAAGTTTAATTGGATGATTTAGAAGAATACAGTAAAACAGCGAGCGCTCTTCATTTGTTGAATCTGCTGAACGCAATCAATAGGTTTGTTCGTATTGTTTGCATTTAAAATGAGATAAATATATATTTGGATATTAAAGAGAGAGAGAGAGAAAGCGAAGATATTAAATGCAAAAGATACAATAACGCGAACAGACGTAATGATAATAAATTTGATTGGATGCTCTCAGAGTGTGCACTTAAGCAGTGCACATTAAAGTCGTACAATTTGCTATAAAAATATGTATTTAATATAAATATAGAAACCGGCTAAATCCTCAATACAATTTATTTTGCAGTCAGATAAAATATGTATTTTATAATTCGAAATATTTATATTTCACTTTTATACTCGGATTAAATCAGTATACAACGGTTTTAATATATGCACCAGTGCATTCCAACTGAATTTATGAAGGGTGTATTCGGTGTATTTGGATTTTTAGACTTTCAGCGTGTCTATTCTTAGGCCGAAATCAGATTATGAAGATTGAGATTAAGAATTAAAGATTGAAATTTCACCAACGGAAACAAAGAAATTTTGGCTTCTTTTGTTTTGATTAGTCGAATTTCAGTCTTTCAATCTTCAATCTCATTCTTCAATCTAGTCTGATTCCGGCCTAACTTTATATCTAATGAATGATAAATACAGAATGATGATTATAAATGCTTGATACTTCTGTCAATGTAAAATTAACTTTAATCTCTGTTTAATTTCCTGTTTATGTTTCTCTAATTTTTTGAATTAGCGATCAAATCGAACACAGCCAAAGTTCTGTTAATGTCAGTGGTTGTGTTCAACAGACTCAACTGTTAAGTTTGCTGAACGCAGCCAATGCCGTTACGTTGGCCATCCTGCACCGATCTGAATTGTAAAGTTTAAAATTGTCACAACGGCGAGCCCGCCAGTTTACTCGAGTGCATTGATAATTGTTTTTATAATTTTCATAAAGAACAGACGTTACTCACTACTCCGGAAATTGTGCGATAACGCGTCGCGTTGCT
>Ga0157364_1003589_pt1 | contig 15098 bp, 9 predicted proteins | sample AttsexASBM2_FD_111476 | JGI IMG/M metagenome (GOLD analysis project Ga0157364, IMG submission 111476) | Fungus gardens microbial communities from leaf cutter ant in Ribeirão Preto, State of São Paulo, Brazil - Atta sexdens ASBM2 | ecosystem: Host-associated > Fungi > Mycelium > Unclassified ... | reverse complement strand
TTGGCGATCTTACATGATTATTCACGTTTTAAATTTATCACTCTTGTTGGAAAGACGCCCGAAAGTGTCCTTTCGGGGATACTAACAGTTATTTGCTCGATAACATTTTCAAATTAATTGTGGTTGGTAGCTTAGATCAACAGCATTAATATACATGTTATAACAATGGCATTTGGTAGAGATATCTTGTAATTATGCAAACTATCGGTACGATTATACGCGGTACGTTATCTATACTCCATCTCTGATAATTGCAGATATGTCAACTACAGCATAGAATAATGCTTCAGTTTTCATTTCAAAATGATAAAGTGGGTAGTTAATTATATAAACATAATTTCTCATAATATTAAGCATAATAATAATTAAAACTTTCGCATTAACACTTATCGGAGTATTTCTAAAAAAGAGACGATCTCAATTGGACAAAATTATTTTTTTTTATATAATTTATCTTCGAATTCATAAGAAATATTTAATATTATTTTTTAATATGTAAGGAACTATTATTTATTTCGTCAAAAATTTTTTTTTATTACGCTATCCGTCGATGTAATTTATAATATTTTTTGTAATGTTATTTATTCCTAAAGTAGAATAATATAAATTAGTAAAATAACAAGGAGTTTTCGACATAAAATCAAAATGATAAGAGAAAATTATTGGCCCCTCTGTCATCAATATTGTGATTTTAATTTAAGCTATTGTTATATGGATACAATGCTGTCATATAGATAATCTGCTAAATAAATTATGATGCTATAGATATACAACATTTGGTGGTGAAAGTGTTAATGAAGTTTTGCAATCTTTTAACAGTATAATTAGAAAAATATGAGAAAATTAACATATACTACGCGATTGCAGAATAAACGAAACTAGCTGTCAATTCACTGACTCGCGACTCGCGTGTTTGCTAAGCCAAACCAAATACATTCGTTTAATATAACATAAGCTCATAATGAAATCAAGTATATATCGCACAATGTTTCGTTTTCTCACGAATGCATTAAAGACAAGGAACTTTACTTTTTTAATAAACAGCAGAATGTGATTAAATAATTTCGAATAATTAGAGAACAGTCAATATATTAAAGAAATAGTAATAAACGATCGAAAAGTGTCGAATGTTTAGTCAATGAAAATGCCATCACTAGAAATCTCTGTTAATTAATGTGAAAAACATTGTGACATTAATTTCGTGTGCAAGAAATTGAAATATTGCAAATTGACTTTCTTACGGCAAACAGGAGTGACTCGATCGAGGAATGAAGGCACCTAAGAAACTCGGAGGTAAGACACTTTGATGTATATTGACTCTTCCATATATAACTGAAATATCGATGAGATACGAGCGTTGAATGTTTGTTTATTTTCGATACGATACAAGTATGTTTGCTTGTTACTTATTTGGCTTTAGCTAATACGCAGCTTATCTTTGCGATCATATGATCCATCAAACTAATGCCTTATTCGATGATGATGGTAACGCTAATTAATTTGACAAGATAAATACGAATGCGTTGCTGAGTTAATATTTAGTATAATTGCATTAAATTTTGCGAACCGTTATAAATAAATCTACATTTAATTATAAGATACACAGTTTGTGCATATATTTTTGAGTCTTTAGAATTAATATCGTATAAAGACTGAGTATTTATGACGAAAAAATCCAATCATTTCTTGACGAAAAAATATTAAGAATTCACAATTCGCAAATCCAAATATATAATACGCATTCATATATTTTTTCTGTTATAATTTAAAAAAATGTAAGTTTTCAAAAAAAGAATAGGAGTGATCGTTTAATAAATATTTAATAGAATTTTGTATTCTTTTATATTTTTAGGCATCGAATTAATTTTAGATGCAATGTTAAATGCAATATCGCTTCATACGAATATTTCCTTCAAATTCACATGTTATGTCGCGACTCTGACATTCGGATGAATTTTCAAATTGCTGTCGGCGATAATTGAAACTTTTTTATGGATATATCAAACGTAATGCAAGAGAGAGCAAACGCGTGTGCAACGAATTGAATTATTTCGTGAAATGTTGAAATTTTCTGCTAGATGCCAACTGGAAACAATCGCGTCGCGTTCATTCCATGCGTGCCGATCGATTTTCGATGTGGCTGACATAAATGTGAGAGCTGCCTCTACCTTGAAACTCATTATTGCTTATATGGCTATTTTCATTATTATGTTTTAACTGCCAGGAATAAACAGTTGCAGTTTACTATTATTCATTCACCAGTGAATTTACTTGCAGTAGACTCATTTCCTTGATCTAAAAAATCTCATTTTTCATTCAAAAGTTTTCATATCAAAGTAAAATTCAACGCAGAATTTTATCTTTAATTTTATCTTTAATTTGATAGAAATTAAATGTTATTTTTAATTTTATATATCGAATTAATAATTATTAAATAAATTATGGGTAGTTTAGGTCATGCTCTATATAATTACAGTCCAAATTATAATTAAAACATTTTTTGCTTTGTCCATTATTTACTTTTTAAATTTATAATTGTACATGTTGATTATTAATTTAGCGCGTAAAATTATGTGTAATATAAAATTCTATCGCACACACTTCTGTCTGGATTCCAGTTATAATTTGCCACATATTTGCTTTACAATTAAAACTATTATTAAATCATACAAATAATTTAGAAAAATTAAAAAATAAATTAATGAAATTGTTTTAAAACTACATTTCATATTTATACATATATATATATATATATATATATATACTATATATAATCGTAAATTTTTAATTTATTGGGTAATATAATTTTACAAAGTACAACGCGCTAAATTACGTATACTTCGAGGAAATCAATTCGCCTTTGAAATTTTCATAAGGTTACGGTGTCGCGCGGTGTTGTCAAAGGCATCGCAACATCTTTCCACGATCTGATTAACATACATATACGTACGATACACACTCAAATGCTCATACGGTAGATACTGTATTGGCAAACTAAATGTAATAATAGAAGCGAGTTCTACATAAGCGTAGAATAGAATTATTCTAACGTTGTGAAGCTTCTCGTTTCGTAGACCAAAACATGCAACGAGATTACGATAGTTTAGTGTCAATGACTCTGTATCGTGAATAGAGTTGCAAATATGACTCGAATATTTTTATGATATAATTATTATATTGGGTTGTCGGAAAGTTCATGTCGATTTTTAAGGAAAATTGAAACGCAGAAGATTTAAATTTTTAATTTCATTTATTAAATTTAAGTCTTTTGCGGCACGAACTTTCCGGACAACCCAACATATTAAAGAAATATATTAAAGAAACTATATTATATACTATATATTATATATACTATATATTATTATATACTATATATTATATATACTATATATTATATATACTATATATACTATATATTATATACTATATTATATAATTAGACATATTCTCTTTTTATATAATATAATTATTGTATATATTAATTTGTTAGATAATAATTTTTAATTTTTGAATTTTTGTTAGATAATATATATTAATTATATAATGTGCTAATATAAATATATCAATAGATATAAATTTAATTACTTTAATAATATTAAATTACTTTAATAATATATTAAATGTAATAAAATATTCAAATTCTAGTATATAAAAGCTTTAGGATGAAATTACATGATATTTCCAAGCATTTTGTTACATATTTCTATTTAATCTTCTTACATGCAATATTATTTATATTAGCATATTTGTATCATGTTGTTAGAAAAATATAATTTTACACATGCTTGACGATGACTTTTGACAGAAATATCATGATGCCATTTAACATGATTTCGATTTTCTAATGAGTTCTTGCTTAAAATTCACGTAAACTTTCCACGTCTCATCGTGCATTATTCATTTCTGCAATTTCTTATTACGAGACCGCGTTCTACACGAAGATTTGGTCGTAAATTTCCATACTCGCGAATCTTATTATAATCAAGTTTGAATAAAGATGCGTACAACACGCGATTGACCGTTTTTTATTCGTGAACTATATAAGATTCGCTTTCCTTCGATTTCGGAAATTCAAGAATTTTCGTTTGCGATTTACCGCAAAATATCACGTAAACTTTGCAGCTATTTTTACCTGACATAAAACAAATGATTTTACATTCAAGTATGATAAAAAATCGCTAAAAGATATAAGATAAAAAAAGGTATAATTTGTAGAATATAGAATTATAGAGAATAAATAAATCATTACACAAAATATGTATATATAAAACATTATAAGTACAAATATAAAATATGTATAACACAAAAAATATACAAAATAATAACAATATTAGCTTTATATATACTTATACATATGTATATATAATTCATTTTTTAAACATTGTATTTATATGAAACATTTTTATCTTCCTTTGGATCATCTATCGTTTCGATTTAATTCACATCGCATTAAAATCAACGATGCAATCTGCATCAAAGATGATACGAAACGCAGATGGTCCTCGCGATGCTTAATATGAGAATCCGAGATATTACGCGGTATTGCATCGTGGAAACGAAAATTACAATTCGCGGATGATGTTTCGTATTTCGCGCTCGTATTTCGTATTCATATTTCGCATTCGCATCGCGGGAAAAATTAATGCAAAAAATGATAACGCTGGCGACAGCGATGTGCCTCTATCATCAGCGAAACATCCACACGTTTGATCTGACGTGGAAAGAGCCGTTTTCAGGAAATTCTGTAAGGAGTCTGATACGTAATCTATAATAAAATGAGGTTATAGAATATAATAGAACCGCGTCTCTATATTTACATTTGCAGTGGAATATTTTAATTATCTTTCGTTTTGAGGTCAACTTCACGTCGCGCGCCGCGCAGTTCAAGTTGCTCGATATTCGCCGTGAAGTCGACGCCGCATCACCGCAGTTATAGCATCGAAGATGGTGGGGGAACGCGTGCGTCTCCTTTCGACATGAGAATCTGGAATATTCCGTGGCATCGTGCCGCGGAAATGTAAATCGCAGATTGCGAACGACGCCTTGTATTCCGTACTCGTGTTTCGCGTTCGTATTTCGCGATGTGGTACAAGCGCAATGGAAATGGCAGTGACGACGCCGATGGCGACGACGGTGTGCTCTGTAGTTACGCCGGTGGAACATCGTTTGATCCGACGTGAGGAGGAATATGTATGAATATATATTGCAAGATCAAGTTATACGTAACGTACGTAACTAGAGTAGAATCATATCTACATACGTATTCGCACGTGCGACTGAGCGTTCCTGTATTCCCTTTCCTTTCGGGTCAATTTCACGTCGCGCGTTAGCGTTTAGATTCTTCGATACTCTTGCTCTTTCTCTTATATAGAAATTATTAATATTAGAAGGAACTTTAATCATTTATTTTCAGTATTAAAAGCACTGTTGTTAAAAATATTATGTAATAAATCAAATAATGTAATTACTTAGTATTAAATTGAATTTCTGTAAGAATTGAAATCGATGTCAACGCAGCTAGGGCCTATCGTGAACAATAAGTCGCAATAGATTCCGATCGGAATTATTTTGTATTCCTTAGAAAACATAATAGAAATCTAGAAAATAATTGAATAGTTTCGATTGGAATCCATTCCGAATAATTCTATGGTTCAAGTAGACGATGTAGTTTATTTGCACGCTTTCTTAGTTTACGACGAGAAATCGTCGTGTTAACAGAAATCGCGATTTACAAATAACGCCTCATATTTTGCTGGACCCGCGCGCATGTCTTATACTTGTGTTTCGTTCTCGAATTTCGTGGCAAGTACTGAAATGACGGCGACGGCAATGCTTTATGTTCGCACTAGTAGAACATCCACGCGCTTAAGCCGACGAGAAGTGAAACGGAGTGAAGTAAGCCGGCTTTACGATGTCGGCATACGTTCATTTTCCTTTCGTGTTTCGTTACAGAACCTTTACTCTACCTTCGAAGCTATCAGATCTTATTATTTCTTAGTAATTGTTTGCCTTTCGAATTATTTTCTCCGTACTTTTTTAAAGTTTTACAAAAAACGCGCGGTTGATTTTGTAATATATGTATGTATAATGCATATAATATAAAATAATATCTATTTTGTGTTATATTTTTTACAATAAAGAAGTATAATAAAGAAATATAGAATATTTGACTTACGTATTAATATTATTTTTTTTTAAATATTTAAAAATATTAAAAATGATGTATGTATTATTCAAGCTATATTAGATAAATAATAAGATTGAGTTAAAATTTTTAATAAATAAACATTTTACATATTTTTTATTAAATATATACATATTTCAACATAGTTCTAAATATAAGATAAAATTAAAAATTAAAATATTGTATATGTGTATATAAACATAATTTAATGAAGAATATATAAAATATTTACATCTAATACATAATATAAATGTACTAAAATAAAAAAAGCAATGATAATAAAAAAAGATATAATTAGGTAAATATAATTCGTACAATTTTAGAAATGTATAATATAATATTAATAATTGGCAAGATATGATTGTAAAAAAAGTGCAACGTAAATTGTATTCAAACGATCATGATTTAGGTAATTACTTTATGGTAACGATTAAATTACACATTTCGTGTTCCGGGAAATTATTAATCGGGCTAATAACAAGCCAAGCGATTTTTTTCACGTGAGAAAAATTATTTGCAAATCAATTTTTCCACCATTACATCGCGAAATTTTCATCATCACGCGATGAAGCGAGTGTCTGCATACAACTTCGTGAAACTTTTTTTCTCTTTTTTTTTTTCATCGAGATTGTCGTTGACTGTCGTTGAATTTTTCAGGACAATTCTGGAATTTCAGCGGCGAAATTTGCGCATTTTACGATTACGATTAGTCCGACCATACATTGCAAATGAAAATTTTATACATATTTATATGTACGTATTTATATATACATATTTTCACACAGGTCATTCCATTCAATTTCAGAACCCAGAAGTCTGTAATTTTATTTTTAAGCACTGTAAAAGTTTATAGTGAAAGTTTTTTAAAAACATATTAGCATTCTTCTCATTATTTTTGTAAACAAGAAAAAAATCAAGCATATAATCTAAGAAAGTAGGGGAGGATAGGAAAACTGTAAATACAAGAAAAAAAAGTTAAATACAGAGTTTTTATTCAAAAGAGACTCTATTTATTTGACTTTAAACTATAATAATTAACGTTTATATGTTATCAGCAGATGCATATTATGGCCTGTTAGAACGCGTTTTTATGTTTGAAATTCTATGGTATATACAATGTGAGAATTATACGCTAAATAAATACACGCTAACATCGCAAAAGCGTGCTTTGAATACGGGTTTATAATTTTAAATAAAAAACAGAATTTTTTGCTATTTGGATTTACCCATTGCCACGCGGAGTAATACCCAATCTACTTTTTATTTTTTTAATTGTAATTTTACTGATAATATATAATGAAGAAATAATATGATAATTAAATAATTTATGATATATGTATAATTATTTAATCAAATAATATATATAATTATTTTTAATTAAATAAAATATATTATTATCAAATGTTTTATATGAGCAAAAGAAAATGAAGAATTGCGAACGTATACTATTGCAGTATAGAATAATAACCCTACACACACACACACACACACACACACACACACACACACACACGCGCGCGCGCGCGCGCGCACGCACGAACACAATTTATTTTACTTCTCGCATTCAATGATAGTCCGATATACGTTTACAATTTGTATCGCATTATTACATATGGCTATAGAACGTACAAACCATTTAAGATAATTATCATATTACATATTTCTGATATTTTGGATGTATGAAAGAGAAAATTGGGAGAATATTCTGTGAATAAAAAATTTCCATAATTGATAAATAATCATTGGTTTTATTTATCTTTTCTTTTTATAGATATTTGCAATTCCCCCCCTCTCTTTTGCATTAAAAACATCGAAAATATGTAATAGTAATTATCTTAAACAGCTTGTGCGTTCCACAGTCATGTGTTATAGTACGGCAATAAGCGTGGACTATCACTGGATGCGTGAAGTAAGTGATTATCACTACTTTAATGTGTTGCAATAGTATCGTTCGCATTTGCATCCGTGTTTGCAATTTTTCCATTCTCCCTCATTCGTATAAAATACTTGACAAGAATATATATTATTTGATTAAATAATTATATATAATTAAATAATTTGATTTATTATTCATCATATATTTCGTTTAGATAAATATTAAGAAAAGAAATGCCTCCTCCCTTTACTGTAAAAATTTATTTATTAATTCTTTAATTGTAATGATTTTTTAAAAATTGAATTTTCAAAGATAAATTAAAAATACATTTTAAATTAGAATACAGATTAAAAAATATTTAATATGATATAATATCATCTCTAACATACCTATTATGAACAAGTCAACAATTTGTTTAAAAAATTTGTAGATGAAAATTCATCACAGATCTAGGACACTGTATCGGATAGATCTATAAATATCGAGAGAAATATTTCATGTTACGGTCGCAAATAAATATTGCGTCCGATTTTAATCTGGCTTGTACCGAAATAGATAGAACAACCGGTAGAATTGGAACTCCTTAGAGAGGTAAATTTCTTAATGTGGCGTTGCAAGAAACGTCAATAATGTATATTCCATCCTACATATTTCAATCTGATTCGTCGCAATAAAAGGATTTTCTCGCGTTTGGTCGTAGGAATCGTTCGTTTTAGATGCTTTCCTGTACCTTCTGCATATAAAATGACATAGACGAGTATAACTGTGGAAGTATAGGTAATGGAGAGTGCAACTAAAACGAACGATCTTATATTTAGAACTATATTTTTGAAATATATACTATATTCCGAAGACATGTTGACGTTAGTAAGAAGACTATATCTTTACAATAATTATTATCATCGTATTACATAAATAAAATGATAACAGATGACAAATGACAAATAGATGATTTTCGATAACATATTTCTATTTATCGTATCATTTATTGAACATTATGTTTTCTATCGTTATTTATCTTTAAAATATTTATTTATTATATAAATACAAAGCGTTTATTTATTTATATATTGTTTATAATATTTTAAATTTCCACGGGATGACGTAACGATTAAATTTTAAATTGTGAGAATTTCAAATTTTTAAACAGCATTTAGACGTTCTACGACTAGTATGTTCGGCCGCGTGTTAATTTACGTTTGTTTCTATTATGACCGACATACATATATAGCTTTAGCATTAGATCGTATTGTCACGACTTGTTATCTGCGTGCGCCTCGCGCGAATCCTCGTGTAAATCCAATTTCGACAGAACATACAAACATATTCCTGCGGTAAATCAACGGCCTTTTAATGCAGATTATATGCTCGTACATTGCCGGAATATATTTAAATACATGGACTGTAAATAATTCAAATTATTTGAAATATTTACGATGAAAGGACTTATTTAGTGCAAATACACTAGTGTATTTACATTAGTTAAATCCTAAATACAATTCAAATATTATAAATTTTAATTTTAATTAGATCGCGAAATGTTAAAATTCAAACATCATTACTTTTAACTGAACTTGTAAAATTAATTTAGTATATTGATGAAATTCTTATTGTTACTTTTTCATTCTTATTTTTACTTTTATCTTCTTAGATATTAAATAAATATAAATTAATAAAATTTGAATTAAAATCCTCAATTAATAATTAAATTGTAATTAATAAAATTATATCACTTAAATGTATATAAATATTTATTTTAATAATGACATCGTTTACTAATTATATTAAAAAATCGACTTTAATAAAGTTATATTATTATGATATATCAAAGAGAATAAGCATGAAATTTTAATAACAGTATTATGAGGTTATAAATATCAGGCTTTATAAATATTGATTAACTTTTAATTAGTCTTAAAAAAAACTGTATTATTGCCCGAATAAATGGGAACGTGGCGACGTGAAACGGTTCTTTCAACAATGAAACTATTGGAATTTCCAACATTTCACCAATTTTTAATTAACCAACTTTGATGAAGAGTTATATTACTGCAAGGAGTAAACGAATAATATGTTTTTATCAAAATATCACTAAAATGTCATGCTTCTATGAGTAGGTAATAGATAAATGTTAATTAATTTTAATTATGTTTAATAATATGTTGTTGTATGAAATAAATAGAATTGCTTTCTTTAACAATAGAGATGACAATTAATTTTTAATTAACTAACTTTGTTAAAGATATTAACGCGCTAAATAGAACAAGCAAAAATGAGTTTCTCTTAACAATCAATTATCAAAATTGAAAATCACTGAAATAACTAAGTCATTTCTAGCCAATTTGAAATATTCATCAAATTTTAATAAAATTACTTTTAAATGTTATAGATAGAATTTTTGAGATTATTTTAAAAATTCATATATAAAAAGTAAGAAAATCCATTATATATCTTGTACAAAATCAGTGTTATACATATTATATTATTAACAATGTTATATTATTAACCTACGTACATTTTAATTTCAAATTACTAATTTAAATCATTTTGCATTGCGATGTATTTTGCGAACATAAATAAATAATTTTTTTATATAAATTAAGATACACGGCTGTAGATATACAAGATTTGTAAATATATAAGACTCTTGCATATGTTTAAAATTGTTATATTATTTATTTCGCTTTTTATGTATATTTGTGCACATATTTTGTTCACAGGTTATCATTGTATGAAGACACTTTAAAATCTATGAAAAATATGCTGCATGAAAATCTCGTTTGGATGTCGAAATTCGGAAAAAATTACAACTACAATTGTATAAAATAATAATAGCAACAAAATATAAGAAAAGAAATCTGCAATTATGATTTATGATCACAAGAACTCATATAAGCGGACAATCATTAGCTCAAGAAAACTCAAGTATACGAAATATCTAGAAGCTCAAGTACCAATTTATCCAAGTAGCTCAATCAAGCTTATTTTCCGAGATATATTTTCGCCTAATTTTCTTATTTTGGATTTTATTGAGAAGTGAGTCACAAAAACACTCTAAATAAATCATCTTGACGCAAATTAAGAACTTCGCGATCTACAACATCGCCTAGGCGAAATCATAACTTGATTTTCGTAAATGGATCGATTGCACGTCAGCCATAAGGAAGAAGCCGAGAGAAAAGTCATCGAAAGACGGTCGCTAGTTGAAACGTGAGAAAAACTTCAGTTCCTCAAGATGGGTTTTAACGAGACGGATCTGAACAACACTGCGAATCTACTAAACACTTTTCTTCTCGACACCAGCCAGCGAAACATCAGCAAAAACCATCACGATATCGAATATGTTCTCTTGTTAACTTTAAAAGCTTTCATTATGATATTCATCATCCTTTGTGCTCTCCTCGGCAATTTATTGGTCATTGTCTCTGTCATGAGACACCGCAAACTTCGGGTAATCACCAATTACTTCGTGGTTTCGCTGGCCTTGGCAGACATGTTAGTGGCGTTGTTCGCCATGACGTTCAACGCTTCCGTGGAACTTTTTGGACGCTGGTTATTCGGATATTTCATGTGCGATGTGTGGAATTCGTTGGACGTTTTCTTCAGCACTGTCAGCATCCTTCACCTTTGCTGCATCAGCGTCGATAGATATTACGCAATCGTCCAACCACTGGACTATCCGTTAATCATGACAAACGTGAGATTGGGAACCATGTTGAGCGTCGTGTGGTGTTTCCCGACTGTTATGAGCTTCCTACCGATCTTCGCAGGATGGTATACTACGAACGAGCATCTCGAGTACAGAAGAAATTATCCGGATGTGTGTGTGTTTCAAGTCAACAAGTTCTATGCTGTCGTCAGTTCTAGTGTGAGCTTCTGGGTACCAGGGATAATCATGATCGCGATGTACTACAAGATTTATCGCGAAGCCGATCGTCAGGAGCGCATGTTGTACCGGTGAGTCATTTTTTTATGTCTTGTAATTATTATGAATGAAATTTTAGATCCTGATTAATTAAAATCTTCAGAAAATTAATATCTTCATCCAATATATTCTTATTTTTATATAAACTTTTAATTAATATATTAATATATTAATATATTAATTAATATATTAATACATGACGAGAAATTATATTCTTATTATTTTTTAATACCATTTATCATTAATAAATTCTTTTTTTCACTAGTTACAATGTAATATAGAAACTAGAAATTGACAAAATAAATTCATTATCATATAAACGTAGAAAAAAAAGAGCATAAATCAATATTTTATTATAGAAAAATTGCTAAATCGCCTAAATTTGTTCAATCCTAAATATCTTGTTATACGCGGAATATGACTTACATTTTTTTTTCTGCTGTATTATGTAAACAATATAATTTCACGAATGAGACGTACATTTGAAATATCGCTCGTTATATTAGCTGTTTTTTCAAATGCTGTTTTATCCGTTGCCAAATAATTTAATATAAAGATATATAGCGAAGTTGTTAGCGGGTTGTTAAAATGATTGGGCGATACATGGCTCTTAAATCTTCAAGAAATTGTTATATTTAGAACAATAAAAAGAAAGAAAAGAGAGAGAACTTGCCATTAGTTTCTTTCAAAAGAATTCCGGTTCTATTCAAAAGATGCTCCCGAAAGCTTCGTGCTGTTCTTAAATGTCCAATTAGGGTAAAAGGCGCGAAAGAAGGTAGAAACGAGTGAACTAACAACAAATGTACTTTTCAAGAGGGAGAGAAAAAAAGGAAAAAAGTATTCCGAAATAATGCTTCACTATTTATTCTCGTATTGTACGTCATTACAAGCTTTAAATCCCTCTTTTTTTTCAACAAAATTTTAATATATAATAATAATAATAATAATAATATAATATTAGTAATACACGTTTACACGACTATTTCGTTGAATTATGTAATTTCATATTTCATAAATTTCAATTTTATTCAGAAAATATGATCTATCGTTTTTATCAAAGTAAAATTGAATCACAAACTCAAGAGACTGATTGCTAATAAAAACAACACTTTTCTACAGTTATTTTTGTCCTGAGCGATGCTATCTTCGTTTTATAGTTTTCCGTGTTCGATCGATGTGGCTCTCGGCTCGCATTTTGCGCGACCTTGCTGCAAAGTTTTCTGTATTTTCATAAATTACGTATCCATGGTACGTCGCGTGTTCGCTCTTTATATAATAACGTGGACCACGTCGCGCTTCGTGCATACACGTCACTCCGTCGCACTTCGAATACACCACCGACGGACACCCCGTTTATAAACGCCAACGGAAAATGCGAACGCAGAATAAAATGGAAATTTTGCGTTGCTCTCGAATTTGCTATATTAGCTGCCAAAAGAATCATCGAAACATCAAATCATAAAATTGTGATTTAATAATCGAAATATTAGCACTCTTTTAATTTTAATTCTATTTTAATTTAATAAGTTTATAAAAATTCGAAAGATTTGCATTGATTGATTTTTAATAAAGTTGCATAAATAGCTGGATTCCAATTTAAGCAACATCTATTTAGCAATAAATATCAAAGTAAAATCTGACACAGACATACAATCCATTAATAAGTTCTTTAAATATTAAACTTTTGAAATAACGTTTGTCCAATTTGATATTTTAATAATTATTTATTAATGTTTTGATATTTTTATAAATGATAAAATAAATCTTTTGCTCTAATGAACAATTTCCAGTACTATTAATTAAAGATTTTTTGAATAAGAGCTTCATATGGTTGATTAAAAAGTCAGTTAACGATAATTTAAATTTAAAAATAAAATCTAGACTTTCGTAATCTGGATTTAAATCGTACCATAAAACTTTTAGTTTTGTGATAGTGATGTAAATAAATGCAAAGTGCTAGACATTTAGTGACAATAGAAAAATGTGAACGGAATAAAATGGAAATTTCATGTCGTTTTCGAATCTACTGTGTTTGCAAATGTTAAAGAAATCGCTGAGGCTTCGACGTGGTTGGCAAAATGTTAGTTTTAAAAAGAAAATTATATATATTTTTTACATTTGACCAATGTAAGCGCAAATAAAAAAAAAAAAATTTCAATAAACATATGATTACATTTTAAATTTGATTTCAAATAATTTTATTATTAAATCTAATTTTATTATTAAATTATCATTTATATGTACACGTAATATAATGATCAAAATGTTAACAGATTATCGTGACAATATCATTACAATATTATATTGTATTTAGCGCGAAATCAAAGTCATGTTGGTCAGCACATTAAATTTACGCTAAGCGACTCTGACATTTTCAATACTGACATTTTCATCGCAAGTTATAATCTTCGAAGCGAGATTGTCTTGCCTACTGACGATTTCAATCTGGACCAGTTCTGGTTGCGGTGCCAAAACTGGTATCGCTCAGCGTCGCGTTGAGAGACGAATATCAGTTTTGCGTCTCGCTTTTGCGGGAACGCGTAAATTTCGCAAAATCGATTGTGACTGGCGAGCTGGAAAGCCACATTCGGTTTACGAACGTGTGCAACATGTTTGTAGTATATTGTAACGGGTTTGGAAACAATGTATGTACAACATGATATTTACAAAGTGTCATAAATATAGACCAAATAAAACATTTATTCGAATGTTCGCAAATTTTCTGCAGTTTGTTTTGTTTTGAAATTATTCAGTCTGAATACATCTAAAATTTAAATTTGACGAAGAAGTATCGAAAAATTGTAATCTCGAATGACAAAATTTACATTAAAAATTTTCAATTTAAAATGAACAGAAATTATTTCGTAGTGTGCAAAAGAATTTATTTTGCTATTTTTCTATTTTAAATTTTAATAACAAAATGGATTTTATTTATAGAAACAATTTAAATAAATAAAATAAAATAAATATGATGTAAAGTTAAAAACTACATATTTTAAATTTTTATTTGCTTCAAATAAAAAATTATTTTATTTAAATATATTAATTAAAAACTCAATCCATGATATAAATGCACATATATATATATATATATATATATATATATATATGTA
>Ga0157364_1003588_pt1 | contig 15098 bp, 9 predicted proteins | sample AttsexASBM2_FD_111476 | JGI IMG/M metagenome (GOLD analysis project Ga0157364, IMG submission 111476) | Fungus gardens microbial communities from leaf cutter ant in Ribeirão Preto, State of São Paulo, Brazil - Atta sexdens ASBM2 | ecosystem: Host-associated > Fungi > Mycelium > Unclassified ... | reverse complement strand
TTTAGTTCAGTTACTGATGCAATCAGTACGATGTAACATATTAATAAAAGATTACTTAAGTGTTCTTTTTTTAGATTTATATAATATACTAATATTTTTCAATCATCGACAAAACAAATATATTAATCTCTTTTGTAATGCCATTAATTATTAATCGATAATAATAAAACTGATCTCACTTTCTTATTAATTCAATCATTAAGACATTTATCTTAGTAACTGTTCCAAAATATTTTTGTAGCCGCTGAGAAAGATGTCAAGAGACTGTATATTGCGATATGCAGAATTGTATGTTAGATCTAATACAAGCACGAATTACGTAAATATGTGAATGATCATAGAATATTTTAAAATGTTTGAGAACGAGAGATGTGCGAAAATCTGTCGTTTCAAATAAAGCAAATTATAATAATATATGTATATGAGATAAGAGAGCATCGAGGTGTTTTATCTCGCACTGCGTGGATATTTCATGACTTTTCGCTTCACGATTACGGGCACAACGGTTTTTCCAGCCAACGACGGCCTACAATGCGGGTAGTTAAAAATAGGCGATCGCGTAATAACGTGCCGGACAACGATACAATCACGCCGGTGGGTTACATACATTGCAATATTCCACCTCGTTCCATATCGTTTTATCGCGAGTCGAACTACGTAACGGACTACGATAAAACTGGAGGAGAAAAGGCAATGGAGAGCGATCGATGAAGGAATGCCTATAGCGCCACGATAACGAAAACGCGCAAGAATTCTCACCCTCTGATACCCTCTCCTAGCCTCTCCGATAATAACGCCTGATAAACACGTTATGTAAGAACCAAATCGTAAAATCGCGCGGAATCTTCGCTCGCTCGTCGCCGTTGCATTGCGCGGAAAAGGGATCGCGTTTAGCATGCGAGCGACGTTGTAATTGGCACGTCTCTCGCCGAGACACCGAACGCTCTTTCGAGGCTAGAAGTGCAATGCACTGTTGCGTTCGCTATGCAGCGGCGCACCGCTGCAGAATGCTAACGTAACATCGTCCCCCGCCAGGTAAACGCGTGTCGTCGCGCAATGTCGCGTGTCATTTCGCCATACGCGCACATCATGGATTCTTGCGCACTCGGGAGGAGTACGCAGATATATTAAACGCTCGCTTAAAATTTTCACGTGCTTCTCTACACGGGATTATAATCGCTAAAAATAATGCGCGCGATGGCCGACTACTAAAATAATTTCTAACAGGAATGCACAAGAAGTATTTCGGCAATGTAATCAAACAACGCACATTTTATTTTTTAACTAAATAAAAATTTATGTTATTTTAATCGAAATGTAGTTTTCAAAATCATATCAAAAGTTGGAAAATTATGAGGAAATATGTTTGGAATAAATGTTTTAGTTTTTTTTTTTAACCAAGAAATATCCTATTCATCAAACGCATTGAATATATTTCGAGTGCAGGATTATCTTTTGATAACTAAAAAGAAAAGCTATAAAAAAGTAGAGAATTATTTTTGTAGAGATCCAAAGAAACACACGTAATACATGATATACACAGAGCTCTTGAAGTTTAAAGTTGAAGGCTATAACGCTTGTCCATACGCGCAAACTTATGGACATTGATGTAATTACATCATAGACAGATGGAACGATACGTTTAATACGAAAGAACAAGTTTTCCAGTTAGGATACGTATTTTTGCGTAGTTGCTTGCTTTCCTTCGAAGCCCTTCTCGGCGCGTCCAAGTCGTAGTTCGTTTCGATAAAGAGGCAACCTCGAACTCATACTTGTAAGGGTTCGGTTTCATGGATTCGAGCCAGTTTCATTCACTCGACGACGTGGTAGTTGCGTAACGTTCCGTTCTCGTCTACTAACCCAACCTGCTTCTCTCTATCTCTCTATTTCTCTTTCGCGCGCGCGAGCGACTGCTCCACGAATCGCGTCCATGCAAATGGAGCCGCACAGGCTCTTTGGCCGCGGTAGGCTCAAGATTAAGGACAGCGTTGTGCAAGACGTGGGTTATCTAGATAAGCGTGTATCGAGTGACCTCTGCTTGAGAACGTATCTCATCGAATCGCAGTTGTCGAGACATCATTGGATTTACATGTCGAAGAAACATGCGAATATAATAAAGCCGATAATCGATTTTCTGATAATTCTTAATTTAGAAATCAGTGATTGATAATTTTTTAGCAATATGCGAAAGTCGTCAAATTTACAATATGAAAAGATTTGAAAATTGATAGAAAATACAATAATATTGAACATTTTGAATAATGATGATGCACTTTTCAATTGATGATTTTATGAAATCGTTATATCGCATTAGATATACAATATATTCTTATATAAGATAATAACAAGAGATATATTCAAATACGTATTTAGTTTGCAACTAATAAGAAAAAATCGCTTTACGCAGGATTGAGTTATGTATAGTTTTACGCATATCGTAGGACTGAGTCGGTACGCGGATGTGTAAATGCGATAATTAATGCGGCCTTGTACATACTTACTTAAATCCTCGGGACTCTTTGTATGGATATATGCACGATAACGCATACGACCTCGTTAAATATACTTGGTGATATGAAAAAAAATATCAAAAAAGTATGCGATAAATTATTGCATAAAAATTAAAAACGCGTTAAATAAATCTAATTTAATGAAACGTGTCTAACTTTATTACTTCGTTTAAATAAGTTACATAAAATATACCTACAATAATAATAGTCGATGTACTTAATAATACATCTCAACACAACTAATATTTTTCCTTTTAAAAATGATTGATTTTTTTAATTGTGTTGATTAAAAGAAAAAATTGTAGCAAGTTATGTTGGAAGAATGTGAATAAATCTTATTCCATGGCTTATTTTATTCCACAGATTATTATTAGGTAGACTCTGAATATTGATATAAGAATATTGATTTAAGAAAATAATTTTTTATCGAGATATCTGATTTTTTTGAAATTTCAAAAATCGCAGAAATGTTAAAATTCCATATAGAACATCCTTTATCCACCAAATACACTTATTGCCAGACACCCTGTATAAGCTATAAAATATATCTTCTTATCACAAAGTATTTACAAATTATATATATTTTTATGTGAGTTTCGCTGATAACTAAGCGAATTTCATGAATATGCATAATTAATTGAATTAGGCCGAAGGTCACGAGGATGCACATAACGCGGATCACAGCTGACCCACCATAGTGCATTCACCGTTATATTCTTACGTCAGTCCGCGGGTTTAGATTCCCAAGTTAGATTACAAAAAGTCGGGTTTATATGCCAGGATCAACGAGCCGTACCGAACAACACGCGGCTGAGATGCGGGGCACGACGATGAATTACGCCAAGATGCGAGAAAACGCGTCGAAGAGTACCGCAACACGTGGTGACGACAACAACGACTGAACTTTGTACTGCGAAAATAAAAGGCATGCGTATAATCTATACGGCGGTATCACGATGACGATGGACTTTTTCAAGTGTACTCGCTCATCCATCCATCCATCCATCCATCCATCCATCCATCCATCCATCCATTCATCCATCCATCCATCCATTCATCCATCCATCCATCCATCCATCCGTCCATCCGTCCATCCATCCGTCTGTCGATGTAATTCGCTTCAACTCGTTTGCACGCACAGAACACTGTAGCAGGATAGATGTACGCATGAACGCACGCATGCACGCAGCGCACGTACTTACGCGTGTACGCACGCAATACGCACGCAATAAGCATGCCATCGCCGCGCCACTCTCCTATCTATCAGTCCTATACTTCTATCTCTCGCTGGATCGGTCGGTCGACGATCGCGCGCGTACGTATGTGTGAGTAAATGTGCGTGAGTGCGTGCACGCGATAATACGCAGCGGCGTAGATGCTGTTGACCTTGCGTTAAAAGCTCCATCGAATCTGCGTACAACATTTAACGGCTGTCAGGAGCGTACCGTTTTCCGACGGCGAAGCAACGGCGAGTTTGCATAAACGCTTGATGTGTTATGAACGTGATGTTAACGCTACACGTTAATGCAGGTTATCATTGTTATCCATGTAACCGAGGACTCTTCATTAGACTGCGAATAGTCAGGGCGGCTGCCACGTGTATAGTCGAATATTAGTGTAATGGTGGGATATGTACGTACGCAAGCACGCATAAGATTACTATGAATGATGAAAAATCATTATTTCAATATCAATAATAACAATAGAATTGCATTTCAAATTACTCATATATTCTTTTTTTTTTTTATAAAATTATTTCGTTTAATAATTATAATTATAAAAGCAAAGTATTTGCAAAAATGTTAATACGTGAATATTAAACATCAAGATCAGTTTCAACAGAAAATAAAACTCTTTCTTTTATTAATTGACATTTTTTATTGATTTAATTTCTAATTATAATTTTTTACTTATGATTAAAAATAAAATAACATAAAAATAAATGTAACATTAAATATACTATTATTACATTAGTCAATTTTTAGAGACATTTACCGTGAAACATCTTTTTATTATCTACCACATAATTGAACAGGAATTGAATGGCTCGGGCAAAGATGGATATTCAAGGAGTTGTCATTCTCTTGCCGACTTAGAAGAGAGTGAAAAATCTCTTTTTTTTAACGTTTAATCATCTAGGTGTGATCATGCTGACTCCAGTACCTACTTTATTTTAAGATATTCAGTTTAATAGTAGATGTCAGAAGATATTTTTAATTATTGCTGTTTCATTCAAATATTCTATAAGTTTATTAATAATATTTACAGGCTATATAATTCATTTTGCCAATAATATATTATTAATAAAATATTTACTTAAAAAAACTTAAAAAATTGATCGGTCATAGTGACTGTGCACCTGACTAATGCGATCTTTTATTAATCTGAATGGTTAAGAGTTAATCTTTTGGGGCTCGCATGCGAAAATTTATTCGTTTACCTAATATTCGGTCAACTTAACATTCGACAATTTAATACCTATTTGTAAAAACGTGCGAGAAGTCATCTAAGCATATCAAAATTGCGGTTAAGATAGTCAATTAGGATGAAAAGGGCAAATTAGAGTTAAAGACCTCCCAGTGTGTCTCCACCATTTTGATATTACACATCGAGGGAGAACACAGCAGGGGGACGTCCAAAATGTTTGATGCGCGCCTGAGTTGATGAGATAAACCATCTTTTGTAAAGCCTCCAATTTTGTCACCGGATGAATTACGTCCCTGAAACGGTTAGTTATCGTTTAATCAACTATTTCGCTTTAACCCTTCCTCTCATATTCTTTGGCTTTTAGATTAGATCATTAGGCTTTTAGTCGAATAATTATCGAACCGCTTTTTTTGAGAATAATCATTTGCATTTATTTCAAATTATTTTTATATAAATATTACGTAAACTCGTTCAGCACATAGATAATATAAGTAATATTATAAATGCGCTAATCGTTATAATATTATAAATAAATACATGGATAACGAACAGTAATTTTACATACATTCAAATCAAATTAGCATAATTTTATTTTGTACATTTTATTGTGCAAATATGACTCTAATAAGCTTATCTTAAAAAATATTTTAAAAAAGATAATTTTTTTATTCTCTCTCCGCATGATTATTAAAATTTGTTAATCTAAAAAAAATTAATCAATTGATCCAAAATAAAAATGGATATTAATTCTAAGATATAAATATAAATGAAAATATTAATATATGAATGGACACATATTAACAATTCAAATTTTGAGAAAAATTTAAGAACTTTTAATACTTTATTATATCTTTGCTGTTAAAAGCAGCTATTTATTGCGTATTGCTAATTTCATGATTTCTTCTATATTTGTACATACATAATCAGAAGTGTCATTCTGATACGTTAATGCGCTGCGTTCCAAATAGTCAAACTGCATGACGTATTCTCGAAGAGTATTTTTAAGCAGATTTAAAGCAAAAATTCGACAGCGTAATCCACGAAAATGAAATTGTACAAAACATCTTGATCTTTGATTTGTGACGCATTATTAAACGTTGTATGCATACTTAATCACATTAAAAACATGTTATGCGAGTCGATAAAAATCAATCTTTTTATTTTCGAAGAGAAGACCGCATTAATCTGCACATGTGTTCTATTAATTTGAACATTTAATTTGTAAACGTAAAGACTATAAATAGCGGTTGGGATATCTACAATATAATCGAGGAGTAATTCCTGTCATTATTTCACAACGTAACAACTGACTGACGGTAGATTGTACGGAAAACAGATGATTCTTACATGACACTTCGTGACTACACGCGCTGCCTTTTCATTAATGCCCAACGGTCAGGACCTTCGATTTTAAGCGCTAGCTATTTCCTCTCGCGCAATACGCGTTACACAGCGAATTTCTAAGCATGCACGTCGTAAATACCCGTACATTAACCATGCTAATTTGTTTATAATAGACATTTGGATATTACGGTGATTTACACATGTCATCAATGCCGACTCGAACGTCTTGCATCGTCAAATATTTCGTCACACGTCTACTTTTGTATTTTTAGTCGAATCGATGCCGAACATGAACGCAACGTTTTGCAAACAAATTGGTAGCTATTAAATCGTCATGTCTTAAATGGGTCGTGACACGCACGATATATGATGACGGGTGACAGATAAATTACTTATTGATACTACAATCGAGCGATAGATTTATTTTTAACGCACAAATTATTTTAAAGTACAACCTTGACAAAAAATTTAATTCCTATTAATATTAATAAAACACTTTCCATTAATACTCATTTATGAAAGATTAAATATTTATCTCATTTAACATTTTCGTTATTTTGATATTAGCCAAGATGCAATAATTGCATCTTTTTTAATGACCTGTTTTACCGAAGGATTTATTTTGAATATTCTATGAAAAATTCGTAATATAGTTTTGAATATAAATGTCTATTACTAGTTTTTGAAGATAAATGGTAACTTTTGATCCAGGTATAGATTTTAATTAAATATATGGTCGAGTCATTTGAATAGTTAAAATATCAAATTAAAACAGTTCTTACAATTTGAATATAATCTGATAGTTAAACCATTTAAATTCAATTCACAATATCTGCAATACATTGAGAAAAATTCGGGAGGAAATAATACTTATTATAAAATAGATATAAGCAACTTTCTATATATTGTTCTCAGAAAAACATCGTTTAATTTCATTTTTTTATTTCTTAAATAATAAATCAGGTTCGAATTATTCGACGTAAGAATATATCGATCAGTTTTCAATTATGCATATACATCGTCTGTATTATCATTATAATACATATATTATAATATAATATATATATTATTAAATTTTTTGTCTTTTTTATTTTTTTATATTTTTTTTTATTGATGTATCATTTATACTGGAAAGATTTCGATATAATAATCGTATGCTTGTCGTGCAAATAATAACCTGCTATCGTGAATATCAGTCTCACCATTTCTGAAAAACAAATTAGAACATTGCTAACCATATCATTATCCGTGATTCTGAATTCCCCATCTCAATCAAACTGAAATGTTAATACTAGTCGTTAAAATTGTTTGTCCAATTACGAGTAAAAATCGAATGATAATTACATGACAATAACTTCTATCTAAAAAAGTTAAAAAAAGATCTTATATATTCAGGCATTATTTGATCAATACGAAGTTAATATTTGCTTAGTAATAATTTTATCAAATGCCATTTATTTTTTAATTCTTTTATTTCCAAACTTTTAACTTTCAACTTTTAATGTTAAAATTGAATAAAAAAAATAGAATTCTCTTAATTAAACCTTAATTTAGGGGCCTTATATAACTGTCATTGACAAAAACATGTCATTCGATTGAGAGTTTATGATAAAAAAACTTGAATCGGAAACTCTATTAACATCTCAATAATATTTTGCAAAAAGAAATTAACTCCAAAGTTAAATAATATATTCCCGATTAAAAAATATATTCTTAAATTGATGGATCTTCTTTCATATTCTTTAACAACTTATCGAAAATTCGAAAAGACTGTGACAGTTTCCATACCTATGAAATGAAGACAAGGATTTGCGTCTTTAGGAGAAACAGGTGCCATTCTCTTAGCGAAAGACTGGCGCGATTGAAAATTCGCAAGATTTTCGTGATGGTTGGACTCTGCTCTCTTGTCGATGGCATAAGTGTGTCACGGCCAGCCGGTAGTAGGAACGACGCTCGTTTAGTCGAGCCAGGAAAGCTTCTGCGCCGATATACACCGTCCGAAAGGTGAGTGTACAACGATATATATATGTATATATATATATACATATATATATATATATATATATGGGAGGGGGGGTAACGTATACATTACGCGACGTAGATAGGCGGATGGAGAGAAACGCTGTGTTTATGTACAGGGTGTCGCAGAATTGCCTCTATGATTTGCAGATTTCTCGATTGTTATTTTCTCCTGATGATATCACTGAATACATAGTTCGATTAATTTTATACACAGTTGATAAGTAGATTTTAAGTCAAATATCAGCAGAATATCTTCATTTAAAGCTTTATTCCGATAAATCATCGTAAAGATCGATTCTGAATTAATCACTTTTTATCACGCTACATTTAGATTAGGTTATGTTTCTTAATTTTTTTCTTTCTACGAGGCATACGCAACAAACTTATTGTAAGATCGAGCACCTTGTATGCGGATGCGTGCGTGTACATATCAGAGATGCACGCAAACAAGACACATTGCAGGTGCAAGAGGTTATTACCAGCGTCGACTCGCTCCCACTCTTTTACGATATGCCAGACACATTTAATCTTTACGAGACAGTGTGCGACGTAATAGAGGAGGAAAGGAGACGCGGAAGATTGTACCAGAGCTTAATATGAAAGGAGAACGCGGAGAGAGCAGCCCTTTTCAGTGGCGTAGGGTGCCTCTAATTTCCTCAATTATAAAGATACAAGTACCGTCTTTCCTTCTAGAAGAGCGACGATTATCTTCTATCTTTGTGTCTCGTCGTCTAGAAGTTACGACAGCTCATGAAATGCAAAAAGTTATCTCGAAAACGATATTATTTCTCATATTCCTCTTTCTTTTCCGAGAAAAAGTTTTAACGTATTGAATAAAACATTGATACAATTTCGGCACTTTTAATTATTAATGTTACTTCAAAATAATTTTATGCTAACTGCTACATTTTATTTTTATAAATAAGAATAAGAAATCTTCATATAATATTTGGAAATTTCAGATAAAAGTTATGTTAAATTATAGTAAATTAATTGACTTTTAATTTTTTATTTTGGATAGATATATAAATAGAAAAATACATATCTACTTTAATCAAATATTAATTATTTATTGTTTCAAATATTTCAAAAGTTCATATATCCGCAAATGTCTATTATAACAGTTCAACACAAGCATTAAATTTATTCAAAATGTATTCTAAATCTTAGTAAGCTTAATACACTTCAATCAAGATTAAATTAAAATAAATTCGATTTACTTATCATATTAAAAGCTTCTTCGATAAAATTTTATAATGTTTTTCTCTTCAGAAGAAAATAAATTCTTATTTTGAATACATGCTAATGAGTTTTTCTAAAATTTGTAAGTACATTTTGTAAGAATATTATTAAATAAATACATTATGTTAAAGATAGCTATTTAAAATAAAAAAGCTATTTAAAATAAACTGAATAATCACTTTTCTTTTAGTAGTAGAATGCTATTTTTCTCTCTATACACAAAGGTGTTTAATGCAAATTTAGGAACAAAACAAATTTTATGCGTCTATAATTTGAACGATAGATAATAGTCCTTTCCTTCCTCTTTCCGCTCGTTATCCATGTGAGAATCCTTACAGTCCTACGCTCATGGCCCTTATGAATATTTATTCGTGATGCATCGTGCCATACTACTCCTTCCGTATCTAACCAGTATTTTGTAGGAGGCACACGACGGTACGTGTACGCCTTGTTCTGTCGGTCGGACTGTTTTCTCCGCGTGCATAGAGGTCTCCGAGGAGGAGGAGATGGAGGAGAAAAAGATGAAGGAAGTAAAGGAGGCAGCAGCGGAGGAGGCAAAGGCGCAGGCAAAGGAGTCGTTGAACTACAAAACAACAAACGCAGGAGACCGGCCTAAAAACGTCCGAAGAAGGTGCAATTTCTCTCCTCTCTCTCTCTCTCTCTCTCTCTCTCTCTCTCTCTCTCTCTCTTTCGACATCTCTTTTACATTTAATCTCGGAGTTCGCGACCCGCTTCTCCAGCGTTTTTATGGAAACTTCCAAAGATACAGCTGCGCGTCGAATCTCGAACTGGAACAACAACTGACGTGGTCTGATACATTATTTTCGGGCAGATTTCGACCTAACGAGCTGTCAATCATAACGCAGAATTTTAATCGAAGGGAGAACGAGTGGCTTACTCAAGAAAGGCATTTTAGCGAGAATAATTGTTAAAATAGTAATTTCAGAATACATATGTATATACAGAATACATATGTATATATTATTATAAATTATTGTATTATTAGTATAATTATTCCATAATGATTTTTTTCTTTTTCCAAAAACAAACTAAGTTTAGAAACATTTTTGAAATAAAAACATTTCTGTAATAAGCTGTCTTAATTTGTGCTACTAGAGAAACATCCTCAATATTGCGACGTAAAAGTCGAAAATAATAGATGACTTTTTTAATAGCTTAGTAGTACGTGAAATGCGGGAGAACAGCGTAGTCGTGTCGAGTGCGCTTTAACAAAGTAAAAAGCATGCTCCCGGCAATTAAGTACGAAAATAACTTACAGAGCAAGTCCCGACTCTCGCGTGAGTTTTATTTTAAATCGGTAGCTTATACTGTGTGTTTGTCGCAAATTATGATAATACCCTTCGCTTTAGCGCTTTCTAAAAAACGGACAAAGCATTGAGAATCAAAAAAAAAAAATTACAAGTGTCTTAAATATTGGTAGTCTCACTTTCTAAAACGAGCAGTTCGATTTATTGATATTCTTGAAATACATGAGAGATCGATGTAACGTCCATGGGAAAAGGAACGAGAGATCGCACATTCGCTTTTATTACCAAGGTTTGCATGTGCTTGATCGAGAGAATCAGAATCGAAAAGACGTGGATCTGAAGATCGATGCCTGGTTGCTGTAAGGATTGGCATGTCTTGGCGTCAAGACAGCGGCTTTTTATCGCGACGACTATTTTACATGCCACTGGATCATTCTTGTACTGTCTTATTTTTAGCATGGTTATTTGCAGTTGATATCTATAAAGACGGTGGTCTCCTCCTTCTCTATCTCTCCCTACTTGCCGTCTCATATACTTGATACACGCAACAATAGTGGGCGGTGTGTTATTACGCTTTCTCTAAACATGCGAGTGGACTTGTAATTGCGAAACTTCTGAATGAATTTTCGATTCCTCAACGAAACTGCGACTCCTAGAAACACGAGTAAGAAAGCGAGCGGGTATGCCGCGAAAGAGACACGGCACTCGGTCAGATGCAATATTCATGACCTCTTACGCCAAGCGTTCACTTTGTAAGAACTCGAGAAGAATCGGACCGTTATTTTCTATTGCGTTAGATTAACCATTTATATTCGACATATTTTTTCAATACCTACTAACAGTAGTATAATATGAATTTCGAGACTATTAGACTTATAAGGCTTATCATTTCATGCAAAAATACAAAACGATAATAGTTCTATTTTAAAAATTTATTTATATCTCTTCATATGTTTACCGATATGAAGTTAATATCTTATCTTATTAATATATAGATGTTAATGTATATGTTTTGGAAAATCTACGTGAATTTCTTATTGAATATTTCTCCACAAAAACATCTTTTTGACATTGATAGCTTTAAACGAACATTATACGAATTTTGCAGGAAAAATTTTGAAGGACAAATTGAAATTTAAAAATGCATGTTTACAATTGTTAATGGACATATGTATAGTTGAAAATATGAATGATGCATAGTTTTGCATTGGAATTCAATTTAATCGGTACATAGAAGACGATATTTTGCAAAATCTATGAGTTTCGATATATTATTTCTACATACTAATTGCGTGAAAAATTGCTAATTGAAAGAAAAGAAACATTTTAATTTTCGTGCTGTTTATGTGCTACTTATATAGTTTTTTTAAATAAATTATTTTTCCAATTTTTTGTCTTGAAGTCTGTATTATAAATTGGATATATTATAATAATTATTAATTATAATTATTAATTATAATAATTAATTAGCTTTTTTCTAATAACATTAAGATTAGAGCATAAATTAAATGTTAAATAAAAAACTTTTTGTTATACATTTTCTCTTAAATATGTACTTTTAGATTAATAAATTAAAATTAAAAAATCATATAGTTTTCTTTCATTTATAGAAATACCTGTAATTATACAGAAAAGATATTTCTAACTCATATATTCTATATTTTTTGTATTCCGATGAATTAATTGAATTAATATTCAAAAGTTATACATCAATGTCATGTTCTTTATTTTATATATATATATATATATATATCCATTAACAATTGCGAAAATGAAATATGCATTTTTATAAATTTCAATTTGCACTTTAAAATTTGTTGTGCGAATAAAATATATATTCACATGACGTTTAAATTTCAACTTAATCCGATCAAAGTTTCATTCCGATCTAAATGTTTAAATATATTTTCATCAGCATTATCTCTCATATAAACAGATACAGTAAAATATATTTTTGTTTATCATTGCTTACACATTGTAATTTTTCAAGTATAAAGGTAAATGTATTTTTACGATTTGTAAATTCTATCAGAATCTCATCTCCGTACGTGTTCCATTATAATATTATTTTATATTATTAATTCTGTCCAAAACATATCTATTATTATTATTATTATTATTATTATTATTATTATTATTATTATTATTATTACAATATATCTATTATTATAATACTAATTAATATTAATACCATACCGGGAGATTTTTATTTCTTCTCCGTGTAATGTTGCCTTTGAAATAAATTCAGTTGTGCCGAATTTCGCGTGCGGGGCTTCTACATATCCAACGCTATGGACAAGGGGTTGCAATGTGACGCAGCAACGACACGAAGGGTGGGGAACCCGTAGCGTGTACACACGTACACTTATATATACAAAGAGGCGAGGGGTATGTACGTATATATGTGTGCCCCTATCGTATATAATATCCTTCCCCTGTATCCCCCTTCTTTTCCCTCTAGTGGTCCTCCTTCTAGCTCACCCCGCGTCTCTTCTCTAGCTTCCCCGCCAATATTCCCGCTCGGCACCCCCCGATGTATCCCGGCGATGTTGCCGGGTGTTACATAATAGCCGGGCGGCGTTGCCAGGTCTATATACGCGCGGCGCAGCGGTGTTGCCAGGTCAGGCCGGTGTACCGTGTCGGCCTGTTTGCTTGCCTGCCTGCTTCAGCGGGTCTCGCTAAGCTTACAGCCGCTCTCGAAGGAAATCCGCCGCACAAAACTGAGAGAGAATTTCAACAAACTTACGATACATATATCCCAATTAATCCCTAACTTGCCCGCTGGGATTTACTGTACATTAAAACTCTGATAATTTTTCGATTCGAGACTGATTAGGGAACCAGATGATAAAGATATATCTGCAATTTACTCATGTAAATTAAATTACAATTATCTTGTATCCTCTAACATTATCTTTAATATTATTACTGTGTATAATGTTTTTATTAATATTATCATTAAGTTACATCAAAGATATAATCTAATTAAAAAAAAAAAAAAAACTTGATTTAATGTGGCCATTATCTGTCTTAATTAGATATTATTAATAAGTGTTAACGACAGTTCATTAGCCTAACTTGCATAATTAGGAATACTTTGTTACGGTCATTCCTAGACGACAAAAAAAAGAACCAATGATTAACATTCTTAATTTTCTGAATATATTATAGTGAAAAGAAATGCAAATGTTATGCTCAGTTATCAATACACAAGAAAAGTATAAAATTTAAAATATATTATTTGTTATCAATGTAGTTCATCAGACTTACAGTACATGCAGATGACGCACTTCGTCCAGATGTTACATTACGTAAACTATCGTACGTATATAACGGTAATTCTCGTATTTGTGTATAAATACTAAGGGCCGAATAATAGAGCATCGACCAGATGGAAACTGCCATTGTATTCTGCATATTCAGAAAATCGAGAACGTCCAAAGATTTTAGCATAGTAATAATATCTTTCAATAATATCTCTTCGAAATGAGTACATCACAGATATGCATTTATTGTATCGCATTTATAAGAATCTATAGAATGCATATCTGTGATATATATAAGTCCATAAATTTAAATGTTAGACTGTAAATCTTATAAATGTAATATCATTAAAGAAAATGTATTTGAGAAACAGTTACAATAATTAAAAAAAAAAAAAAATCTTTTAAGGTAAGGAAGATTAGTCAAATAAGAAAATCAGTGAAATATAAAAAAACACAATGAATTTATTGTTAATATACAATAAATTCATTGAATTAAAAAATCGTTACTCATATTTATGTTAATTAGATTTAAACATTTTATTTTAATTGCATATGAGAGACAGAAATTTCATTAACATATATTTTTACTTAAGACAGATCTATATTTATTTAAGGTTATTATAGCTGTTCCCTTTGTCTCTGAAAATGTGGGCGCTAAACAGGTCCGGATGTCTCTCGGAGTTCCGGATCTCAAATTACCAGTCCCTTCAAGAAATTTCGAACGAAGCCCCGCTTTACTTATTCCACGCTTGAAAAACAGCATCCGAATATGAGGAGTGCTTTGTTCTTTGTTCTTTGCATTATTTATCTGCTTAAATTATCGCACTATTTGGATACACAAATATTATCTGTACTGATCATTACTTATACAAGTACGAAAAATAATAAACATATTATATTTCTACATATTATATTTCTTATAACGAAAGATGTTGTATTTGTGTTACTAATCAAATAAATAAAAGGATTTGTCTCTATTTTACTCCATTTTCAACTGTTCAATATAACCAATTTAATAA
>Ga0157364_1003587_pt1 | contig 15102 bp, 7 predicted proteins | sample AttsexASBM2_FD_111476 | JGI IMG/M metagenome (GOLD analysis project Ga0157364, IMG submission 111476) | Fungus gardens microbial communities from leaf cutter ant in Ribeirão Preto, State of São Paulo, Brazil - Atta sexdens ASBM2 | ecosystem: Host-associated > Fungi > Mycelium > Unclassified ... | reverse complement strand
TAGTACAAGTCCAAGTTGATTATCAGACTAAGGAATGGTATATAGTAATATTCTTAAATATGAAAGTGATAATCTAATAATATTCTACTGCTGTATACACTCTAGGTATTATGACTTAAATGCTATAATAAAATGAAAGACATACTCTTGTATTGAATAACATAAGAGAACTTGATAGAGTACCTAAGTATAAGTTATCTACCTTATATACACTGGACTAATGGTCTATGCTATATGAAACATAGCCTACCCTAAAGAGTATACATACACTACTGCCTTGATCTCTAGTTAGTACTTTTTTAGGCTGCTTTCTATTTATGAAAAGGACTTGACCAACTACTTTTCATGATAAGTCTGATGATGCTATTCTATTAGCTATACTAACAATGGGAGAGAATATATAATATTGGAATTAAATCTTTTCTAAGAGAGCAAGGAATTATCTATGAGACTAGTACTTTACATGTATGCCAACAAAATGGTTGTGTTAAATAATTGAACTGTACCTTGCTTAAAAAAACATAGTCAATGTAACTTAAAGTATATCTACCAGATTTTTGATGGAGATTTACAATTGCAGTTACAGCTTATATATACAATTGTATGCCTGTTAGATGTCTCAAATGGAAAACACCTTAGGAGATCTTCTTATGTAATAAGCCTAAAACATTGTACTTCTATGTCTTTGACTGTGGAGTCTATATACTTCTTTCTAGTAAGTTCATGCTAATAAGCTTATACTATATCATAGTTCTAAATTGATAATATTTATTAGATATGAGGACAATGGTTATTGCTTTATTGCTATATACAAAAAAACATTATTTTCCACTCCACATATGCTACCTTTGATAAAAAACTTTTTCTTAAATGCACTGACTCTCTTTTAAAAGATATTAAATACAGTTCACACCTTATTATCCAAGAATATTAAAGATGGATCAGAATGACTTTCAGCTTCAGCTTATATGCTGTGCCTCTATAAAATACATATTTCAAATCATAGATTAGGGATTTAGAGGATAGAAAACCACTGGAAGGTGGCAAGATATGTTATCACTAATATCAGAAGAGAGGTACTAGTTTTAGTTGATTTTCAGGATGACTACTACAGTATAAACTACCAGATTATATACTAATATTATGTTGTCTTGAAGAACAGCTATTCTCTAGGAAAAAGTTATACTAAAAATAAATAGAATTCTCTGGAAGACAGAATTTCTATTTTATCTTAGCATAAAGCACAGAATTTTTATTTATTTTTGGTCTGGAGGACTGAATTTCCTTTTCCTTTTGGCCTAGAAAATATAATTTCCATCTTCTTTTAGTCTAGAGCACAGAATTTATTTCTCTATTGTTCTCAGTTCTTTCAGAAATTTCTGCACATATTATGATTCACATGCCTTTATATCTACATGTGCTACATAACTTTATAAATCATAATACAACTCACATTATAGATCTGTTGGCTTTCTTGCTATAGGTATATTGCAGAATTAGCTGGCATAGTGAATGAATAGCTGGTATCAAATATACCGATATATTATCCATAATGAATACTTTCCAATGGTAGTAATAATATGGGAAATAGATGAAAATTAGGCAAGATATAAATTCCATTATCTGGAATAGCAGATACTCATCTAACAGTGGCTAGGGGTATAAGATAATACTTGGAAGGGTGCTAGTAGAGATCAGTGTTTGACAGAGGTAGCACTGGAGGAGATACAACAAACTCCATAGTCTTGGGTTGAACATTGAGCTTTATAAACTTTATTGTCAAAGATTTAGAGGTTTACAAAGCCTAATATCCAATCCAAGACCATGGAGTTTGTTGTACATCTCTAGTGTTATAAGATGAGTGTGTGGACAGACTTTGGCTAGGGTTAGGGTTAGCCAGACATAGATAAGTAATTAATTATTAGTCTACAATGGAAGAAGAGCACGTGACCTGGAAGTCATGTAGTAGAATCTAGAGCAGTCTGGAAGGACTTAGGGTCTAGAAGGATCGGGAAGAGTCTAGAAGGAGTTAGGGTTAGGAGTGACGTCAAGGGACATGGGTTTCTCATGGTGTACACATAGTGTGCACATGTACAGCGGAGATTAAGAGTATGATGTCAGGGCACATGTAGGAAGCATGGTGGCCTTGAGGAAAACACATGTGGATGAGTAATAGGACATGAGGACGATGCATGGACATAAGGGCCAGTTAATATTGTTGTAGCACAGACCACATATAACTTATATAAATAGAGGAGCAATACAGCAAGGGCTCCTTGTCGAGTTCTCTTGTAATTCCCCCACTCTTTGCTTGCTAGCCCATTGGAGAGCTTTGCTCATTGTGAGATCATTTGTCCTTGAGTGGCAAGTGGTTGCTACAACATCTAGTGCTACCTTTGTCAAACTCTAACCTCTACCAGCACCCTCCCAAGCATTATATTATACTCCTAGCCACTGTTAGATAAGTATCTGCTATTCCAGATATTATTCTAGATGTTTCTATTAGAATGCCTGATTATCTGGATACTATCATTCCTAGCTTGGTCAGCACTGTTCCACTAGATTGGAATCCATTCTAGAGTATTTAGCAAGGCTATCATCTCTAGATAATCTTATTCTGTTCTTTTAGGCTTCTCCTGGAGGTAAGTTTTTACTCAATGTAGACCATAGAAGATGATACTTAAATTTCTTCTGAAGCAAGCTCCATGAACCCCACAGACTTTTGTAAGTTACCCTAATATTTGTCATCCTCTTACATCCACTCTCCCTTCAAGATTGCTGTAACTCAAAGCAAGTGGTATAAGTCTAAACTTGATGCTTTGGAAGTCTATTGCTTGAATGAATCACAGAGCTTGGGAGTTGAGGCAATAGAACTCTGCTACTCTGTCTAGTGAAAATATCTTTAAGGTATTCTCCCAAGAGTTTTTCTCTAGGCTAAATCCTCTCCACTTGATCAAGTACTAGTAATTTTTGTAATGCTAGTAGCTATCCAGGATATTCTCTACCTTTCACTCTTCCTGTCTGTTAATGACAATGGGATCAAAGGGGGCTTTGAACATTTTCCAAGTATAAGATCTTCAGAGGCAGTAGTGAGCTTAACAACATGAAATACTAGATGTAGTCTTTGCAGTGCAAGAGCAGTTTCAAGCAGTATGACATGGGCCCTACTTGTTTTTCCACTATATATAGTCCCAGGTAGTGATGTGACAACTTGGTGGAGGAGTATGTAGTATGAATGTCCAAGAAGACTAGAAACATTTGATTACCAAGTTCAAATACTAGGATAGGAGTACAGCATTAACTGTGATACTTGGCCATATTATGAGCTTTCTGAACAGTGGACTTGGCTTTCTCAAGTATAGATTTCATTCTCTCCACAAATTTAGAGATACTTTCCAGCCTAGACTTCTGTTGGTGTAGCTCAAAGCCCATCTGTAGAAGTTGTTCAATGTCAAGAAGAAAAGATAACTGTTATATTAAGAAGTACACATGGTTGTTGTGCTAAAACTCCACCATAGAAAGGAGATCATTCCAATTACTCTGCCATTTATTCATGAAGGTCTAAAAATACTGGTCTAGCTCCTAGTTCACTTATTCTATTTGTCCATCTGACTATGAGTGCAATGCTGTAGAAGAAGCAATATCAACTCTAAGTAGTCAGTAAAGCTCACTAGTAAAGAGTGCAATAAACTGGAGACCTCTATCTTAGATGACATAGTTAGAGAGACTATGGAGTTTCCATATGATACTTTTCTTTTTCTCTAATAATTCTTTTATTGAAGATTTTTTCTACTTTGTGCTCTTCTTCTCCTTCTATAAGTACTAGTTATAGGAGAGTCTTCTTTTTATCTCCTACTCATTCTTGGTACTTTTGGATCCAGCTTATGTTTATTACTAAAGATAACTTGTGTGATTCTTACTACCCACACCATTCTATCCATAGTAATTTACTTATAGACATTATAAACTCTTTATTTCTGGGCCTATCATCTCCTTCTAATTGTATTCCTACTAGGTATCCAGATAATAATTAAGATTCAAATTCAGTCCTCAACTTAATGTTCTTAAAATACAAATCAGAAGAACTTGATAACCACTCTATCCATCCTGAATAGCATTTGACTTCAGACCATGCTCTACTCACTATTACTATACCAATTGTTGAAGAACACATTCAAACCAAAAAACAGTCAATCATCAAAGGTAGCAAGAAAGAGAAATCTTTCATTAATGATTTAATCAAAGCTTTCAAATCTATCAACACAAACAACTTATCTGATGTTGAATTGCTCAAAAATGTCATCAACTCTTTCACCAACACCATTGAAAGAACATGGGAAAAGAATGCCAAAATCATCAATATCACCAAACATTCAAAGAGTTGGTGGGATGTGAACTACAGTAAAGACCTCAAAAAGTATAGGTCATCCAGAAGATTGGAGGATTGGAAGTAATTCAAGAACATGGTCAAAAGTACAAAACAATTATTTTTCAACCAAGAAATTCAAGAAATCTCAAACAAAAAAGGAGGCTCATAGAAATGTATAGACTAGGTCAAAAAACACAAGCTTTTAGCTGTTGAAGCCATCAAATACAACAACTGTCCATGTCTAGAGATCAATGATCTGTGGCATACTCTTTACTTGACTTTCAATACAGCTCAAAACTGACAATTTAATGCTGACATCCTGGACAAATTTCCAAGCAAAAGCTCTACAAGCTGGCTTTCTTTTTTGGAAGAAGAATTCATCAGGTTCATTACTAAACACAACAATTTATCTACTCCAGGTCCTGACAAATTGTCATGGTAGCACCTCAAGATTATTGTCAAAGACAAGCTATGTCTGAAAAGATTTATTAGTATTACTGACTGTTAGGAACAGACCAGCCACTAAACCAGTTATGCTAAAAGTGCACAATGTCAAGCTTAGCTTTGACATCTGGCTGGTACTATATATGTACTTCATACTGTACTTCCAACAGTATCCTCCTTTCAAGGCATGTGGTTCCCACATGGAAGTTATATGAATAGCTGCATTCAAGAGTTATACCACATGTCATAGTCTCAAAGCCTTGACAGTCTTATGAGGTTTCTAAAGGACCCAGTAAACTCTGCTTCACAGAGCATCTAGTCTAATGGAGATGCACAGCTAAGCAACTGGTACCATCCCTAGTGACACTCCTAGCTATGTCATGCTTCCATACTAACAACTGTATATTTAAAGAGAATAGTTTTACTAGAAGTTGAACTGCCAACTGCTTGAAAGCTTGACATTATGTTAGGAACAGACTAGCCACTGAACCAGTTATGCTAAAAGTGTGCAATATCAAGATCACAGAAAGTGGACTTAGCTATTCCTTATTTTCTTATTCTTATTCTTATTTCTTTTTGATTTATTTTCTTAGTGACAACATCACTCAGTCACATGATACATGGAAGAAGATAGAAGGTTCTAGAAGAAGTGACATCATACAACATGTACACCACATATTGATCTCACGTCTTACACATGGTATTTTAGGATAGGAGGCATAGTAGCTAGCATGGACCATGTGGATAGGTATATAAGGTAGACTACTTTGTAAAGAGCTCTCTATCAAGTTCTCTTGTGTTCACCCTAATACAAGAGTGTGTTCTTTTATCCAACACTAAGGATTTAAGATCATAACACTGATACTTGCATTGAGTCAGGGTTTTGGCCATCTCATCTTAAAAATTCCTCAACAATTGTTATTCCCAAACCCAACAAAGAGTCTTATGACTCCTCCAAGTCTTTCATATCTATTATTCTTCTTAATATCTTGGGAAAGCTTTTTAAAAAAGTTATTGGTGAACATCTTCAGTTTCACCTGATTTCAAACAACTTCATCCACCCTTGCCAACTAGGAAGCCTCAAGCAAAGGTCAACATCTAATGCTAGTGTCACTCTCACTCATTTCATTTGTTCAGGCTGAATCAAAAATAACATAACAAGTACCCTAGCATTTGACATTGCCCAGTTTTTCCCTTTACTAAACCATCATCTTCTTCCAATTATTCTTAGGAAAGCTGGATGTGACTCAAAAGTCAATCATTTCTTTTCAAACTATCTAGTAGGTAGGAAAACTTGGTATTGTTGGAATAATATTTCTTCTTCCCTTTTTAATGTTGACATTGGAGTGGGGCAGAGTTTGGCCCTCTTCCCCATCTTATCTGCTTTATAAATTGCTCCTATCTTTCATATTCTTGAAAATTGCTTAAAAAATTTAAAAATACCAGTTTCCATTTCATTTTTTGTTGACAATAGTCTCCTTGTTTCCCAGAGTAAATCTCTGATAATTTTGAACTTTTTTCTCTTTTGTAGTTATAACATTGTCTCTTTTCTTCTAGAGAAATTCAGTCTCATTCTAGAACATGGAAAGATGGAGGTTTTTCACTTTTCTAGATCTCATGGAACCTTCAACCCTCCTCTGCTTGATCTCTCTGCACTTGGAGGTCTTTCTTTAAGATCTAGAGATACTTGGAGATATCTAGGCTTTATCTTTAACAGGAAACTATTGTTCTATCAGCACATCAACCTCTATACAAACAAAGCTATCTCGACCATCAAGTACATGAAAATTCTTGGAAATTTCACCTGTGGTCTTATTACTCACCAGAAGCAACTTCTATATAGAAGTTGCATTCTTCCCATTGCTTTCTATGGTTTCTAGTTATAGTTCTACAATAAAGTGCCACTTTCATATCCTCTCAAGGAATTAAACAAAATACAAAAAAGAGCGGACATCTGAATTCTAGGCATCTTCTGTACTTCATCTTCCTTTGGTGTTAAAGCAACTGGAAGTCTTATCCACATCTAACTATCATAACTTCTATTGTTTATTTCTGGATTTACTATCCTACCATCAAAGAGAAATTATTAAAGGCTCTATCATTGACATAGATGACAGATTCAATAAAGTTTTCCCCTCGTTTGATCCTCTTAATAAGGAATTCTCTCCTAGTTCTTACATTACTGACATCTTTCCTAGTCGCTTTTCTTTTCATCCTTACAACAAGCATAGTGATGTTAACCTCAAATCTCACACACACTAACTTAATCATCTAGCCATTGTATCTTCATTGGATTATTCATATACTCTTGTTGTTACTGATACCAGTATCAAAAACAATGTAGCAACCTCTATTGCTCATATTCACATAATTTTCCAAGCTTTGGATCTGAGGGGACATCAATTCTTTGATCTTGTTGATAATGTCAATAATCCTATTGAACCTTCTTATGCAAATGGTAGATTGTAGCTCAAATATTTTGGACATTCTAACTCTCCATGTGTAAGAGCAATGAGAGCTATTGTCAATTATGCTTCTATCAGAGAATATCAGTTGAGATTTTTCCCTAAGGAATATTTCAGTTGTCCATGTGGATTTTACCCACTTAAATTGAGGTGTCATATTCTTCATGACTATAGAAGGTTTAATGAATATTGGAATCCAAGAAGAGATATGAGAAGTCACTTCATTCTCTTCTTAGAATTTAACAGTAGTGCATTTGTGTTTGGTAACGCCATTACATAGTCAATGTAGCATAGTTTGCATCTCATACTTTTTTTCTTTTCTTTTTCTCTACTTTTATTTCCTTTTTCTCTTGTCCTTTCCATTTTCTCTTCTCTATGTAGTCTAGGTTGCTTTGTGCATAGTTACAAAGTAGCTATTACAGTCTGCTTTTGTGTCCTATGTAATAAATTGTTGACTTAAAAAAATAAAGTGAGGTATTATGTCATATATATTATATAGCATGACAAAATTTGTGACATGTATCACAAATTTGTCCCATATGTCACAGTCTTATAGAAGGTACATGAACTTTAGGATAGGTTAGTTATGATGGATGCACAGACTATGGTCTGTAGTATATAAGGTAGACTAGTTTGTAATGGGAACTCTATTAAGTTCTCTTGTATTACTTAATACAAGAGTTGTCTTTGGTTCTATCTCTTAAGTCCAAGTCATAACATAGCAGACAAGTGTTAAATAGGCTTGGTCCTCAAGCAGAGGTCATCAGTACTAATGTATCAAACAATATACCTAAATATTTGTGGCCACCAGTAGTTCTATGATACTAGCTCTAAAGTTTTCTAATGTCTAGCATGTTTTGAATCATAGTAAAGGAATATGATATAGCAGTGGAGATCTGAAACATTGGTAATATAGACCTTACCTCTATACAGAAGCAGACTATTTCTCTTTGACCACTCTGTAAAGTATATAGACTTCATTGATGACTACTAAAGTTCTTTTGTGGCTGTGGCCACTGGGTCTTTCTACTTGACCAACTAGTTCCCATAGTATATGTTTGCCAATAGGATCTTCTTCTCACATTTCACTATCATGCCTTCCATAATTTGAACAGTAAAAAACTCTGGCTTTATTAGTACTAAATTCTCATTGTCATTGAATCTTATACTACGGTCAGGTCTCTATGACAAGATGTTGAACTTATCCATTGGTCTGCCAGGACAGTGATACAGTTTGAAATTGAATCTGATTAGGTACAACAACTATCATGCTTGTCTGTTGTTGAACTTCTTGGTTATTATGAAGTACTCTAAGTTCTTGTGATCTGTTCAGATTTCAACTAGGATTTTAGTACCTTTTAGAAAATACCTCCACTTCTTGAGGGCTTGAATGACTACCAATATCTCTTTGTCATAGATCTCATAGTTACACTCTACTTCAAACAAGAATTTACTAAAGAACATGACTGAGTGCTATTTACCATCTTCCTTGGATCACTGAAATAAGACTATTCTAGTTGCAAAGTCCAAACTATCTGCTTCAATTCTGAATAGTATAGAAGTGTCTGGAGATGCCAGAACTAGGGTTTTAGTAATAGCCAATTTTAGTACAGCAAAGATATATTGTTGGTCTAGTCTCCAAACCTTAGTTATTGCTACTAGTGACATTGGAGAGAGGGTGGCTATGTTCAAAAAGCCACAAATAAACTTGTGATAGAAATTGATGAATCCTAGAAAATTTTATATAACTGCATAGCATAGAACAGTAACAAACTCCAGCCACCTTGATAAGGTCCATTGCCATCTAATCTTCAAAAATTACTAGTCTGAGATACTCAATATGCCACTTGTTGAACTCATACTTTTTAGGGCATAGATACAGCTTATGCTAGGCTAAAACTTTGAGAACTCTGTACAATACTTTACAGTAGTCTTCCAAGATCCAAGTGAAGATAAGAGTGTCATATAAGTCAATTATCATAATTTCTTTAGCTATGATATTCTAAAATATATTATTCATTATAGCTTGGAATGTAGCAGAACTATTAGTTATGCTAAAAAATATTACCAGAGGTTTAAAATAACTGTAGTTTATATAAAAGGCAGCCTTTCACTTATCTTCAGGCTTAATGCAAATATTTTAAAACTCCAGTACACATCTAGATTTGTGAAATACTAGGCACCTTGAAGCTTAGACACTAGTTTGGAGATCAATAGTAGAAAGTACCCATTTTTCACTATTACAGCATTGAGAGTCCTGTAATTCTGAACTAACATTAGGGAACTATCTTTTTCTTTGATGAAAAACACTGGCATAGCCATAAGAGATTTAGGGAACTTATACAGAGGTTTTTAGAAAGAAAGATATCAAGCTCAGACTATTTTCCCAGCAACAGTAGGTAGATATTAGAGGATTTGGATTCTGTACTGGGCATTAGTTTAATGGTATGGTCCCAATAGCGCTTGCCAAGAAGAGTGTTAAAGTTCTCTTCAGCAAACAAACATTAACTCAAAGTCCTGAACATAGGGTAGGAGCTATAGGATATTTTATGTGATTGCATAAGCTTGTCTAAAGGCTAAAAATAAATACTAAGAGATTGTAATAGCAGCACAGAAATCCAAAAATCTTGAGTCAGGGAGTATTCTTGTTATGTATAACCAGTTACCAGCTTTGGTAGAGAAATCTAGAAAGTTTGGAGTCAATGAATGTTCACTTTCAAAGTTTTTTATCACTGCAGAGAAGAAACTAGAGTAACAAATGTTGAGGGCTCACACTCTCAACTGATTTTCCTTTTAGACATTTTAGCAGCCTACACAATAGACTAGGTAGTAAGCTATGAGCATCTTTTTCTTTTACCAGTCAACCTTAATGTTACGACTTAAGCCCTTAGTGCTGGACAGAAGAAGAACCTTGTATAGGGTTTACACAAGAGAACTCGATGGAGAGCTCTGTACAGAATAGTCTATCTTTATATACTGAATCTCCATAGTTTGTGCTAGCTCTTTCTAGCCTACCCTAAACAATCATGTATTAGCTATGAGGTTTCCATGTGGTATGACATCATTCTTCTAGAACCTTCTCTGTGCCACATGACTCATGTTGTCACTACTCCTAACTCTTCATGCTAAAAATAGAACAAAGGGAAAATAAATAGAAAAGAAAATAGAAAAAAGGGAAAAAATGAAAAGAAACTAAGTCCACTTTCTGTGATTCTGACACTTAAGGTTATAGAACTTTTAGCCAGGTAAATCCAAAAATAAGGTTCTACTTGCTAAGGCTTGAGGCTATGAGAAGAGTTCATTCCATGTATATCTTGTAATAAAGAACAATGTCAACCATCTTAGATATCTAACTTACATTATTGGGAGTCCTGTTCACATTATAGATTAGTACAGGCTTGGACAATTTGTAGGTGTTAAGATAGTGTCTGTCTACAAAAATCTTGTTGATAAAGATACAAGTAGCTTTAGAGTCAACTAGAGCTTGCATAGAGAGGGACTGGGAGATATCAAAGATGTCAAGAGTAATAGATAGATAGAGGGAAGTTCTATAAGCATTAAGAGCACTAATAGTAGGACTTAGAGAAAGTTTTTTTTTATTAAGTATAATAAACAGTAGGCAAGGTTGCCAAAAGAGTTAGAGTTTCAGATGTGTTTTTTAGGTCACTGTTTTCTATGTATTTTTCTATCAGTAATATAGTAAACCTATTATTTAGTAGCTAGGGTGCACATGTCACCAGTTGTTCTATATAAAATACTGAGTCCCTATGGTGCTATCAAAAACATCTTTGACCTCTGTAGTCTCTAGCTCTAGGTAGCATCATATCTCTATATCTTTCAAGACATTCAGGTCTTCTATCAACTCCTTCTATTGCTCAACAGTTAATTAGTGGATGTCTAACCTTGCAGAGCACTCAAGAACCATATAGTTTGAATCTCCATAATGGTAACATTCTCAAGTGGAGATAGCTTAGAGTTTTTACATCACATTTATATTCATGGAGTATTACATCCCGATCTGGCTATTGTTACAAACTCAAGACCTTAGGGTTGGTCAAGCAAATGAACCTTATAATAGGTTAATACAAGAGAAATCAATAGAGAACTCTATATAAGATTGTCTACCTTATATACTAAACTGCCATGGTCTATGCTACTACTTCTCTAGCCTACCCTAAATGACCATGTGTTTGCCTTAAGGTCAACATATGTTTCACATATTATATGATGTTATTCTTCTAGAACCTTTTACATCCTTCTCTGTGACCTTGTGACTTGTGACCATTACTGTGACCATGTCATCTGATGTGACTGATGTGTGACAATGTGATCATGATATCACTCTAACCCTAACCCTAGATCTAAATAAAGAAAAAGAAAAGGAAATTAAATAAAAAAAACTAGCATCTAGGTTTTGCATGTCTGATACCTATATCCATTCAAACCTACATATAATGCCTACCAATTCATTCACATTCTCCAATCTCTTCTAGTGCAGATAAACTCTCTCTATTCCAGTCAATTACTTCTTAAACATTCTCACTAGGTTCCTCAACAACTTTATGAATTTCTACCCCGATATCCAAGAATTATCCAAACCTAGAATAACTCACTTACAGTCTTTATTTCTAGATAACTATCCTATGTAGAGTACTCAGTGTATAAGCTAGTAGTTATACTACAAGATCTTATTCTGAAAATTAACTAGAACTGACACCTATTGTCTAGTGTTGGTATTACAAAATGAACTACTCACTTATTTGTGATATCTGAGCCTTGGATGCACTCTCAGAGGCTTAGGAGTGATTCAGAAGTTCAATAATGATGACAATAATGATTAAGATCAATATAGATAATAAAGAATAAAGATTGATGTAAATTGATGTTGTTAAGTCTGAGATCTAATTCTCAGATACAGAATTATATATACAAAAGAGTGATGGTCCATGCACAAGCTGTTTTCATCACATGATCAAAACTTATACCTAATAGGAGCTGTTATCTATCATAGCAGCTGTCAGGCTAATTTTAAAAGATAACTAATTATGTTACTACATTGACATGCTTATATCTTTGTAAATACTTATTACTATGTAATATACTATATATCATTGGGAATGAATTGATGAGCACTTTCCAATACAAGTTTGATCTGTGAATTCATTTAGTTGTTCATGAGATATTAGCAAACAAAGATTTTACAGTTACTGATAACCTGATATCTCAATTGATTGTTGTTACTTTTGTACATCCTATATATGTGCAGATATCTTTCATTTGGGGCTTTACAGTGCAACTTAGTTTGTGAAAATCAGTCCACTAGTTATGGAGATACAAGCTGAATAAAGTTTGTGACAATTGGTAATAACATACCTTACTACCTTCTGGTAGTCTGACACTTTCTGATATGCTCTAAGTATAACTTTCAAAATATATAACTAGTATAACTAGTAAAGGCATAGCACACAAGCTAAATCTGTGGATCATTCAATATCTGTGCTCTACATGCCAAGATAATTCATACTCACTTATTCAACTTCTGAGATCTCTACAGGTCTTGTGTTACAAACTCGAGTCCTTAGCATAGGATAGGTGAATGAACCTTGTATTGGGTTAATACAAGAGAACTCAATAGAGAACTCTGTACAGGATTGTCTACCTTATATACTAAAACCTTATAGTCCATGCTAACTACTCCTAGCCTACCTTAAACAGCTATGTATTTGTCTTAAGGTCGACATGTGTTATATATGCTGTATAACATTATCCTTCCAGAACCTTCTATACTTTTCCATGTGACTGTGACATTGTCATGTGACTGGGGTGACAGTGTTGTCATGTTAACCCTAACCATAAGTCCCCAAAAATAAAATAAAAGAAAGTAACAAATGAGAAATAAGAAATAAGAAATAAGAAATAAGAAATAAGAAATAAGAAAAGTAAAATAGTTAGAGTCTACTGTCTTGGACTCTGACATTTTGGATAATGAGATGTGAACTGTGTCTAACATTAGTTTATTTCATACACAGTATATTTAGTAAGAACTCACCTCTAGAAGAAACTTAAAAGAATAAAATAAGGTTTTCTAGAGATGACAGCACTGCTAAGTACTCTAGAATACATTTCAATCTAGCAGAATAATGCTGACTATCAGGGAATACTGGCTGTAGGTAAGCCAAGATCCACTCTATGAGAGTTTAGTTATACTCCTAAGCTAGTCACCACCTAAACTAGCTTCTGGACTTGTAACTGCTCTTACTTATCCTGATTCTCATTGTCTAGTCTGCTATAGAAGTACTATAGTTATTTAGTTAATTATAGTTGTAGATATTAATTGGTCAAGTGCATGGGCCATATACTTGAACCATCCTAGTATAGTATATATGGTAGTGGTGTAATAGTAGAATACCTTACCCAAATATCAACTAGGGTTCCTAAACACTTATAGTTTCTCAATGTAAGAATATCCTATTATACTGACCAAGCTAGAAATGATAGTGTCCAAATAGTTAGGTACTCTGATGGAATCATCTAGAATAATGTCTAGAAATAGCAAGTACTCATCTGATAGTAATAGGGGACACAGAATAATGCTTAGAAGAATGTTGATAGTGATCAGAGTTTGGCTGAGGTAATACTTAGGTAAGTATGACAAACTCTGCAATTTTGGGATCAGACATTAGACTTTGTAAACTCTAATGTCAAAGACTCAAAGTTTAGGGTTTGTTGTTCCCTTACAACTTCTATATCGTAGCAACTACTAGTCACAAAGACTAATAGTAACACAAGCAATAAATCTTTTAGTAGGATATCATTGTGGGGATCACAAGATAAATAACATTACCCTAATGTCCATGCATTGTCTATGCTTCCACCATGCCTCACTCTCATATCTTCTATAAGAATACTATGCTATATACATATGCCCTAATATCATCCTTCTAGTCTTTTCTCTCAAAGTCTAGGCCTATGACATCACATTCATGTGACATGGCATGTGACTGTGGTCACATGCCTCTTCATCATCAAAATAATAAGAATAAGAATAAGAAAAGAACAATCAAAAGAAAAGAAATATTAAATCAAGAAAAATAGATAAAAAAGAAAAATGTTAGTGTCCAAGCACACTATAACATTCTACTTATTCTATCTCAACACTTTTTCTTCTGCTTTCTTCATTTTTATTAGAGTGATTGTAGTAGAGTGGTGGAGTTGTGCTTTTAAACTCTAGAAAATCATAAGTATATTACTAAACTACTAAGAAACTATAAAACTTACTTTTTGAGAAAAAATAGGCTACCAGCCTCCATCCCCCTTCTGTATCCTACATAGACAACTCATCTTCTGCTGTATAATCTGATAATAAAGAAAAGTAAAATTGAAAACCAAAATAAATAGAAAAATGGAAAAGAAAAATAAAGGAGAAAGAAAATAAATAAAAACCAAGTCTGTTGTTCACAACTCTGACATAGAACTGGTTAGAGTCTTATCTGAGATGAGGAAGCAGAAGTCTCAGAAGTTAGTCTATAACACCTTTATAGAGAAGGATGCAGCTTGGATGATGAGTGCCATTATTATGGAGGAGAATGTAACCCAGATTTTATCCATTATAAAGCTATTACTCAGGATAGGTGAGTGCCATCTTTCTGGAGAAATATACAGCTCAGATATGAGTTGAGCTTTATCTGTGTCAGAGATAGATACAGATCAGAGTTTGGTTTGTGACATACATTAATTGACATTATTGGTTTTTTGCAAGGTAAATCAGATACTTTCTGCTTCCAAGATAATATTTATTATGTAGTTTTTGCTTTTGCATCTTTT
>Ga0157364_1003586_pt1 | contig 15104 bp, 8 predicted proteins | sample AttsexASBM2_FD_111476 | JGI IMG/M metagenome (GOLD analysis project Ga0157364, IMG submission 111476) | Fungus gardens microbial communities from leaf cutter ant in Ribeirão Preto, State of São Paulo, Brazil - Atta sexdens ASBM2 | ecosystem: Host-associated > Fungi > Mycelium > Unclassified ... | reverse complement strand
CGAAATAAATAGAATTGAAATATTTGAGGCGATGAAACTTTGCGAGAGATCAGATGTTACGTTTTCGCGAAATCAAGGCTAGTTTTGAAAAGAAAGTTCGTGAGGAAAGTCGACGTTCTAAAAATCAACGTAACATATTTATGGGTCTGATGTATATTTATTAGAGCCCTTTGCAATCTGGTACAAATGCACACACGATGATTACCTTGTGCGAATCAGCTGATCTAGAGAGTCCTCCAATAAGAGTGGCGCGATATGACTACATCGTGCATTTATAATTGATCCATTATATTTTAGCCATTCGATTTATGTAGTGGGAATTAATGAAAAGTATCGTCGCGAAGAGAAATTCTGAAATCTGAAGCTTACAAGTTTGTCACTCGCAATATACGAGATCCCCGCGGACGCATTATTAACCTTAGTATATACGCAGCCTCCTACGTATGCAGCTGAGAAGATGCAGATAGAATCTTGCGCGACCGCACGCGTCGCATTCATCATTGTCTGTTGTCGTCCACCATCACGAATTCATTAACATTACGACGTTCGTCTAAACGGCGCATTCTGCGAGGCACGCGATGCCGCGGGCTTGAGGCCGCCGAGCTGTTTCGTACCGTCGGAGAGACCAGAAGAATCGAGGTTAGGAGGTTAGAATCGACAATAATTTCGACAAAATTGTACGAATGCCTTGGCATTGATTAAATTGGCACTATTGGCAATCGTGATTTCGTCGAGAAAATGTTCGCAAATGTTCGTACTATTTATTAGGCAGCAGATTGTTGGTAAAAACTATCGCTCAAAATCGAGTTGATTTAATAAATGAATTAAATTAATTTCACTGCGCACAAAGTATGTAGGGAAAGAACTACCGTTTCGCTGAAGTAATTAAAAATTTAGTGCATTTAGAAGCAGATCTGAAAGTAATTTTGCCATCATCAAAATAATTACGCAGGAATCTAAAGCATGATGCTGCAAAAAGTTTTGACGTATAGCAATCAATTCGAGCGTCCTCTATAATTATATTAATGGTTTGATAAAATGGATCTATAAGGTTAGCATGATAGTCTCTTAATATGAAAAACATGATAGTTCCAGTAGCACTTTTTAGATACTTTAGCAAAATTATTTTTTCCGTGTGTATATTGTTTAAAAAAAAGGCAGTCTAACAAAGATTAATATATATTTTTACGTATACTTTAATCTTATAATATAGTCTTTCGAGTGTTTTAATTAATTTTTTTATCGCCGACTTTCCTTCACCCCGACGAGTCACATATTGCAAAAGACGAATACTCGAATGTTCACAACAGCTTTATATACCGAGATAAAATCACAATTGCGTCCGCTGAATACATTACAATCAGCCGCGACTTAATTTGATGGCGGTACCAAGGATGAAATTAATTTGCGATGACGATCGCAAGACCGATGATTGTTCCTGCAGCGGGTTTTCGAATGGCAACGAGTATGCAAGAAATAAAAATCTAACTGTTGTTGTAAACAGTTTGAAAAGAGAATGTAGCGAGTGTAGAAATTCTTCTAATTCCGGAAATTTTAATACCCGTACCTTCGACACAGCAAACTCGATTGTTCTTGCGAGTTGATGATGAAATTCGAGATGAAATCGAACAACAATGAATGCACATAGCACTTCTATATCGCGAATTTGCATTCTTCGCGATAAATTAAACGATCTTTTACACAAAATTATTGAAACAAGAGAATAAACAACCAGTTTTTTCTCGCGTATTAAAGAAGAGAAAAACTCTTCCTAAAAAAAAAATCTGTCTTTTTCTAAATAGTGTTATATAAATAATGTTATATAAATAGCGTTTAAACCGTCCAAAGTATGGAAAAAAATGTTTTAAATAAAGTTCAATATTCAAGAGTATTTTACAATAATAAAAAAAATGTTTAATACAAAATTTTTTTATTAAAAATTTTTAATAAATTATTTATTTAAAAATAAATTTTTAAAAATCCCATTGCTATAAAATAGTTATAAAACAATTTTTTTAATTTTTATTTACTACATTTTTTATATTTTTAACGGTTTACACAAGATCCACTCATTTCTGCATGAAAAGAACGGTTTATTTTACTGACTATAGATATCTAAAAATTTAAATATAGATATTGATATAAGAGATATGAAAATAATAAGAGAGATATAGATATGAAAATAATTGTTTGGATCATTAAGATAATCATGTATAGAACGCTCAAACCTATTGTTAAAATGTTAAAACTTTTGCAGTCTGCATAATTATTTTGCATTTTTGATGATCCAACTAAATTATTTTCGAATCTGTATCTAACTAAATTTGTAGCTATAATTTCAGCAAAATTTACAGCCGTTCTTTCCATGCAGAAAGAAAAAAATCAATTTTTGTAAAAGAAGGATCTTATCCTCTTAAAGAAAACACTTAAAAGTACACGTTTTTGTCGGTATTTTAATGTTCAAAGCTTATTAAAACTGAAAAAGGAAACACATATTATAGTTGGTCTTTTGTGAATTATTCTCAAGTCATAAAAATGTCATTTTACAAAAAAACCTATATCCAATGATCAACAGACAAAGATGTTCAAATACTATAATAATTTTTAGGATACTTTTAGTGTGCTCATAAATACTTGCCTTGCAGTCTTAGAAAAAAATCTGGAACCGGATAATTAAAGAAAAGAAAAAAGAGAAAGTTCAGAAGATAATAAGTTGTCTGTGAAGATAATAAGTTGATAATAAACTGTTCGGAAGATAATAAGAACATTTTTGTACTAATGCATAGTTTTAGTGGCACTATCATTTAACATCTTTTCGTTTCTGTCAGAATTATAAATATCATATTATAATGAACATTATATTTTCGAATGTGTGTATGTGTGTGTGTGTGTGTATGTGTGTTTCATGATTATTTTAAATTGATTTGAAAATAACGTATTATTTATTGAATATATCGAGATTTTTAACGGAAACGACTTATCTAAATTTCGTAGAATGCTTAATATAACATTAGATACGCATTCATTGTGTCCGCCGCATTATCTAACGTTATCGGAGAGATAATGCCATGAGAAAAACACATTGTAATGTACGATATCAGAAAAGTCCAATGGCAAGATGAATAGTATAATGTACTGTGAATATATCGTTCAATGTATTGTTAATATTGTTTTAGCGCCGAGACACTACCGTGTCTCCCGATTGATATCTACTATTAAATTCTTTGCTTACAATATAAATGATATTACGACATAAATGATATTACAATACAGAGCGTTGCAGCAGTTTTATATTCTTAAGAATCAGGTACAAATCTAATCAGTGATTCATAGCTTGAAAAAAAAAAAAATTAAGATCATGAGAATTTAGAGTCTTGATAATTTTAACAAGAGATTTTTTTAAAAACTGACAATGACAATAGGATACGCAATCTGAAGATTCAATACGGTTCTTATCGCGCTAGAGACATAATTTCATATTCTCGACTGCAGATTACATCCCAATTGTGCGTAAATGCGGCAAGTATGAAATCGCGGTGAATCCGGCAATGAACTTTTCTCTCAATGTAGCCACATGCGTAACGAGCAAATCATCCTGAAGAAATTTCTCAGAGTAACTGTTCGACCTGTTTTTAATGAAAGCCGGAAGCGCGTATCAATAGCAGCTGTGTTATGTTCCGCGTGTTCAGATCGCGCGCTAGGTGTACCCGCCTGCCGGAATACTTTCATGATTAATTTCTACGATTCCGCCATTGTTGCATCGCCGATGGCATTAATATTTCTGCGAATTTTAGGCGACAATGCGCGACAAAGATGCACGCGATTTTGACGAGCGAGCGTTTGAGAAAGATCGTATCTTATTTAGAAATGCATTTACATAAGGATCTAACAAGCCGTTTTCTTTGTCTCGGAAAGCATTTCCGTGAGAGAGAGAGAGAGAGAGAGAGAGAGAGATATTTTGTGCTCATAACTACACCGGGCGTAACGCTGCTTTGCGTTGTCTTTCATTGCGGCTCGTTGAAACGTTTCAAAATATATTCCTTTAGAAAGACATTTTAATTGCGAGCATATATAGAGGGTCGGACAATGTAAATTACCTCGATGAAACGAGCCGCGAGGTGAAGAGGCGAGAATTTTTCAGCGCACTCTCAAACAGGGGAAGCCCCTATATAGTATTATGGTAAAACGTCAGGAAATCCCCGTGAACGATTAGCCGAGAGTCCCTTTTTTTAAACCCGCGTTGTCAGCGCGATATGCTTTGAGGCGACAAAATATAAAAACTTTTGCGACTAGCGCCTGTGCCAGTTAGGGCGGATACGTAATTATCGGTAATTAGAAGAGTGTTTAATCGAACAGCGATATTGTGTTACACTTTTGTTCAATATATAATACTTAATAGCTTTCTTTCTAATAATCTTTTTCTTTCGTATTATTAGCGCTTACAACGTTACTAAACTACACGAAAAAATGTGCAAAGAATGTACGATAAAATGTATATATAAGAAATAGAACGGTTTGTACTTCATATTAAAAGTATAGTACATTTATTTACCCGAGCGTTAATCTACGCGATGCCATTTTTTGCTGCTTAAATATCAGCGTCAGAAAGACTTCCCGCGGTAATTACACAGCAACATCCGGCACCGCGCTTAAGGAGATTTTAATAACGATCGTCCAACGCGACCAGATTGAATCGAAAGAGTTTTCTTATTAGATATTACATCTCAACCTGGAGTAGCGATTATCTCGCAAAAGCTCGAAACAACGCGCGATCCGATTTCCCAGTTCGAAAAAAAAGGAGGCATGTAACATTAATTTCTTGTATACAGGAGCAACGGCCTTGAGACGAACTCTTCCAGCATCCCCCCCGACGTCCTTAGAGAGAAAGGACGTCTCTCAAAGGCCTTCCTCGGAGAAAGCCTTTGCCCACTAGATAACCGCACGGAACACCGACATAGGAATCACATCACTCTCCCTTCACCGGTCTTTTTATCGCAATCTCGAGACCTCGCCGTAGAACTCGCGGCCGGCAACCAACTCTGGCATTCGCGCGCGTCGCGTTTTCTACTCTGTACGATATTAACCTTTTCCAATCCGTTCTATCCAATCCGGCACCGATCTCCATCTCGAACGGCAAGCCTACACTCGCATATATATATATATAAAATCCCGGGTCGATATTTTATGACCGCGTAAAATTCGAAGCGCCATTTAAATGATACGCTAATAGACTGAATGTGAAGCGACATCTGACCTAAGTCTGATCTAAGTCTCGCCTGTCAAATTTATGTACCAATTTTGTAAGTGTTAAACAGTAATCTTCTGATATACTACAAAGCAAGCTCGAAGGAAATACTCGAAGCGAAAATCTTTTTATACTCGCGGAAGCAGAGTGGGTCGATGGAGTTTCAATTGCATTACTTTCTCATCAATTCTCAACAGATGAACCCCCGCTTGTACAAGAGATGAAGTAACGGAGAGAAAGAGAAAAAAAAGAAGGAAAGAAGCCGCCAGAGATTTATCCCGTCTAAAAAATGTTTATCTTCAAAACACTTAAATAATGTTTGAACAGAATAATTTACTTGAACATACATATTCTTGCATTGTGTAACTAAAAAGTAATGCTTTGCGTTTTAAATTGTAATATTCTCTTTATAGAATATTTTCCTCAAATAAATAGATAATATTCGCGAAATTCGAAAATTCTCAGGCCTGGTTTTTCTATGTCTAGTTAACTCGTAGTTAGACTTAACCTGATGATAATGTAAAAATATTTTTCTATGGTTAATCACTAAACTCATGATTTAACAACAAACTTTTTCTACTGCAAAACTGTCAGTGATTTAATTATAACTAACAATTTTTACATTAACATCAGGTGAGTAAGGTTATTAAGTCTAAGTTAATCAGAAAATGAAAAACCAAACCTCTTGGCATCTTTTTTCTTTTTTCTTTTTTTCTTGAACGCATACTGGAATCTCTCTGCAACGAACCAGAGTCTTGGCGAAGTCGGATAATTTATGCAGCGGACTTCGGATTTCACTTGAAATATGTTGCGGTGAGATTATACGTGCTTCTACAAAGCACGTGTAGTACTTGATGATGAAAGGGATAGACCGGCAACGCGAAGATGGTATACATTATACAGGGGCACGATCGGCCGCTTTTATATGTCATATCTGCTGGATCGTCGAGAGTCGCGGAGACCACCCGAGCGTACAGTAGCGGTAATTATTGGCCTGGAATCGTCGCCGCGCCGCTTTCGTGTGTTGCGTCGTGTATAGCGCGACGAAAAGGAAAAGCGGAAGAGGCAGTCGACGATGAGGCGGACGTTTGAAAGAAGTTGAAGAGTCGGATATAATAGCGGGTGAACGGGGATGAAAAAGAGCTCTATCACAATCGTAAAAGTCTAGACTCCGGACGCCCCTATCCCATGAATCATGCGAAGAAATAGTATGCAAAGAAATTCCTCGATTCGATGCGAAGAAACACATAATTAGTACACGGAAAGAACTTTTGCTGAAGTATCCAAAGATTTAGATTTAGCCATATTAAAAAAGAAAACTTTAAAAAATTTTAATAAATATTTGTTTTAATAGTTCTAAGTAAATATTTACTAAATGCAAACATATACTTATTTGATACACAAACCATTAATTTGATTTAACTATAATTTTTTTATTGAATAAATATTTATTGTGTGTAAGTTCACTTTGTACTTTTTACTTTAAAGAAATACGTATTAAGATACAGTGAATTTTTTTTCAGTGTTGCTAAAATGTCAAATGTCTTTTTCCAGTATAATTGTTCATTATACTCGAAGGCTCTAATAATTTTGAGAGTCTAATAAAATTATTTCCGATTTATAGTTAAATTTTTAATATTTCAGCAAAATCATTCTTTCCACATAAGAGCTCTTCTTATCGAGAATGATTATCACATTATAAGCACTGTCATAGGAATTTCCAAATTTTAGTCCAACCTATAGCGAGGCCTAATTGCGAGAAATACACGAAAATAACTTCTATTTAATTTTCCCCATAATTCCTTTTAATATAATATCGTGAATTCATATCCTTGCACCGAAATAAATATCACTTCAAAATTTGAATTAGCAAATAACAATCACACCATGACTAATTTTGGAAGTTCGTTAGTCATAATATAGTCATTAATCATTCTGTCGAAAGAGAATAAGGGATAACCTTCGGCTTTGTATTTATATTTATGAGGAGCTTTACGTCCACAAAGGATCAAAACGTTAAGATTTTTCTCTTCGGGAGTAAAGTTCACTGCAAACTACATCTTTAAGCTCGTAAGAGCCATTGTCGTAACAGTTGCATCTTTTTACGATGCTTTTACGCAGTTTTATCGTTTGGAAGTCTCGGACTGGCACAATACCATCGTACGATGGTTTACGCGTAAACCTAGTGCCGTAATGTTGCTGGGATAATTCCGCGTTGCCATGACTCCCGGCGAAGTCTATACTCGATACATGAATTCGTAATGACGGTTCTCCGGGAAACTCTACAAATCAATTCACGCTCGCACCAACGGTTTTATGAGGCGGACTCATCATCGATCGTCGCGGATCATTCGCATCATCCAATAACGAGCCGCTTCAAGCAGCACGAATTTCGCTCTCGTGACGGCAATACGACCGTCGATTTCACCATTCTCATCGAAATTCCGTTGCCGGTGAAAAGGATACCCAGGGTATATATACTCGATCACTTCGGGTCGAAAGCGCAACCACGCTCTCGATCGGGAACGTTTCCGGGAGGTGTATCCATTCGGCATTCGGATAACATTACCGTGTCGAGATCGTAAAACCGTTAGAGAATTAACCAGAAACCGCACTTTTCTCGGAAAAGCAACTTATACATTACGAGATCGAGATAAATCTGACTGAACAAAAAGATACCGTCGTTGACTTGGTTTATTATCTAATACGATAGAGTATTATCAGTATGACACAAAAAAGAAAAAAAACAATTTCGCTTATGCACACAGTAAAAACATTTCGTATTTGTGTTATGTGGAAACGATTCGCTCAAATTCTTCTTTTGTATTGTATTTCTTAACATATTCGACTATTAATGTGATTATTATAGTTCGTTAAATTCATATTCAATATCTCTCAATTAGTGCCGAAATGACATAATTTATGAGTAATTAAACAAAAAACATAAAATGAAAACAATATTTGTATTTGTGAAACGTAAATTCTAAGACGAATGAATAAAATATGTATTATTTTAATATATCATAAATATTAATTTTATCAAAAAAATATGCTTCCACAAATTTTAATTGTCAGTATTATCTTTTTTATATTTATCTTGTTAAATAATATTTGTATTATCTTCTCTCATACTTATTTTGCGTTAAATTAACACATAAATTTGAGTGAACCGTTTGGGACATGTGAAACATGTTAAATTTAACAGAAATTTTCCAACGTTGCAAGATCGCGAGCAAATATTTAATTTCTCCTTGATTAATTAATATAATTCTCATTCGCGTGCGTCTGACTGATAATTAATGTTTGCAAGATAATTTTATTGTCATTAAAATATATCGTTAGACGCCGCCAGTCCATACGTGCGTTTCCGCTCGGAAGGTGCATAGCACAATGGCATTTACGTGACACAATCGTACAGTTGTAGTAGCGTTAATCATCACTACTAATTGACACGTGAATGAATTACGTTCGCGGTTCGCTCACTCAAGTCTTTTTCTTGTCAATTCATTAGGCACTAGGCATGTGATACGCGATATGCGCGACCTTGAAAGAGAACCAATACTATCACTTTTGTCCCGAACATGTTTTTCATGACACCTTGCTACGAACCGATACAATCGTATTAGCGCGTACGTAATTTGAGTACTTTACTACCGACAGATAAAAGTCTATCAATCGTAAAATAATACGACCATGATAAGAGTTATATAGTGATTGCAGAAGCTCTTTCGCACTGCGTTCGGTAGCTTTTGATCAAATAAACTACCATTGATCTGTCGATGGTTCAGGAATTAAGTAAAGATCAGCTAATTGATTAATTTGATACTTACCATTAATATATTTTATTTTTAACATAACTTTTTGTGAAGAAAAACATAATTTGATGATATAAATATTTAGATTAACGACAGAGTATAGAGTTCTGTTAGAAAATCTTCTCTCAATTTTTCAATTTCTCTAAATGTGAGACACGTTTCATAATACAAGACATAATACGGATTGTTGCGGAAATATTGATTTACTATTTTCAGCTTTCATGGAATAATAAGATCCCGAAATAAACACAAGTGATATTTAAAATGGCATATCTTTTCTCTTTCACATTACGTGAATCTATCTGTGAATAATGTTTACGAGACACGCAACCACCTGTTTTTACATAAAATATTTTATATATATTATACATCGAGCAAATCCTAATCAGCATCAGAGATTACGAGACCAGTTAGACACTTTCAAGGTTTTCAACGATCGGCTTTGCTTTTTGAAGCGTACCTGCCTCTCTCCCGTCCAAAACCCCCTAGGTACGACTTTGCACAGACGGCATTCACTTTCACCTCGCATAATTTATTCTATACCAAGCGGATAAATTGGAGGCATTTGGCGTATGTAAGTCGCCAATTTAATAGCGCGATTACGAGGTGAGACATACACTCCTTTTTTTTTTCTCTTTCTACCGAGGCTACTTTAACGACGCTGATGTGTACTTTATATGCCACGAAGAATACATCTTGAGCGTTAATATCGTTTGACTTTCCATTCGCTGCGTTCTACGTCTCTCAGCAGTGCAGAGTATTTTTTCGCACACAAGAGAGAAAAAAAAAGGAAAAAAAAAACAAAAATCCTAAAGAATTTTGGCGCACGCGCGAATATTTGAATCGTGATTTGATTTTATAATAAATTTACGTATCGCTCAAATCTATATTAACCTTAAAATCTCGCGATAACCTGATTCCTATTTATTACCGTGATCGTTCGAGCGTTTCTTATCTATAAAATTTTGTCATTTTTTTTATTATGCGATGAAAACACAACGTAACGTGGTTGTTATGAAAATTTAATTATGAAATCATTTAATTATGAAAGAACACAGACAAAAGGAGAGGAAAAAGAAACAGTTGAAAAAGATTTTATAGTTTGGAAGATTTTAAAGAAAGTTTCACAGCATTTTCAGTTTTGTAGGAAAACTTCTTTGCAAAAAAGATTATTGATGTTTTAAATCGCTATTAACATAGAAATAGTCATTTAAATACAACGAAACGTACACATTGGGAACAAATAAAAAAAAAAGGATGAGAAAAATTGTAAAGAAAGATGGAAGGGAAGAAAGGGTCAGATAAAAACGTCAGGCAAAATCATTACAATGGACAGGGAATCGTTACAATAGTCCAGCTCTTCTTTTTAGTTATTTCTTTTAGAAATAGCTTTCCTAAAGTAGGTATTTCGAATGATTAATGTTTTCTAAGAAATTTCTTTTTAGAACATTTTCTTTTAAAAAACTTCTCCAAGAGAAACTATCTCTGAAAATCTCAAGCTACAAAATTTTCTGTAGATCCACTGAAAAAAAAAGATCAACAGCATTATTTTAATTAAAAAATAATCTTGCTGATTTAACAACAATATTAATAAAACAAATAAAATTTTATTGAAACGAGAATAAAACGTGTTTCATTAACAGTATTATGTGTGAAATAACAAAATTGTTTTCAATTAAAATAATGCTATTGACATAACTTTTTCAGTGTATAAGATTATTTTAAGAAAGAAAATATAAAATATTTAAATTACAAGCAAAAGCCTTGATAAAAAATATATATATTTTTTCACACACAAATAAAAGAGCTCGATAAAAATATTATTAATAGCGCAATAACTTTAAAGAATTTCGTATATATTCTAGAATTCGATGTACATATCATAAATTCTTTTTAGGTAAATTAAATAAATAAATGTAAGAAGAGAACTCGTTTACGGTATCGATCAAATCACTTTCAATCAACATAATAATGTTTGTTATTCTATCTCTTTAATCTGAATAACAATTCGAGCCATGATACTCCGTTTAGCCTTCAGATTAACAAGACGGATAATAAAAGAAAGTAATAAAAAGGGAGAGATGGATTTTCTCTCCGCTTATAAAATACATACAAGCGGTTGTTATATAGCCCGGTTCTTTCGGTTCGAGTTATTCGAGTTTCGAGGAACAGCTGTACTTCTCGAAGGGGAACGCCCCTTTTCTTACGGGATACAGTCGACACAGCAGCAAGTCGAACCGGCCCTTGGGAGCATAAGGGATTCGAACCTTGTTGCGCTTTTTTAAACGACCTTCTTCATTCTTCTCTCTCTCTCTCTCTCTCTCTCTCTCTCTCTGTTTAGATCTCTCGTTTGTTGCACTTTTAAACTTTTCGTAGAATCGTTCATTCAAATGTTTGGTCGCTACTGATAGACGGAATGTCGGAGCGGAAAAATCTCGGTTCGTGAAGATGCTTCACATGTTTAATTTTGTTTGATATACTATCTATTTGTCACCAACAATTTATTACGCCTTAAGCAGATAATTCTCAATGTCATTGATGTATTATTAATTAACGAAAAGAGATATCTATTTCGACATGATAACTTCAAGTTCTCGGTGATAATTTCAAGTTATCTTTCTCATAGATGTTTAAGATTATTTAAAATAGATGTTTATATTAATCGAGATAAATGGATGCAGATGAAATGTTGAAGTGTGACTTTGCTATCTGTTAATTTTAGACGTGACGTCAATTGTTATCATTATTTTATCAAAGTAGTTAGTGATTCAATAATCCGAAACGGAACTGGTAGGGATAAACATTAAAATCTCATTACTTAAACGAGTTTGAGCAAACACGGCTTCTAAAACTCATAGAATCTATTCGCGACGGAACTTTCCGCGATCGGTTTCGCAGCGCGTAAATAAATATTTATCGCGATAATACGAAAAGTCGATTTTCACGTGATTTCAAGTGTCGTTTCCCTCGCTTGTTTGAAAATACCGAACGGTATTTTCGCGAAATTGTTATTTTACATCGAGATCGTTTTCCGGTTGCTTTACCGGCACGTCGCCGCAACGTGTACAGCGCAATACGCGGCGAATTACAAGTCACGTAATAAAAGTGAAACAAAAAGACGAGATATCGACGATACTCAAAGTGGCGAGGTTGCATACGAAATTTCTTCGCTATCTCGCGGGTCTCGGGGATATAAAGGCATTCGTACATTCAACGACGATATTTTGACGAAGTCACGCCCCACCCGTGCCACGGCTCCTCTACTTTCGAATCTCGTCCGGGAGGTTAGAATCAGCTGATGTAAGAATTCGCAATCGCTTTACAACGCTTCATGCTCGTTAGACCGCGTATATTCCTCGGTTTAAAACGCGCGCGGTCAGAAAATCGCCAAGTTGTAAAAATAAAAAGGGCGGACGAAGAAAAAGAAACAGATATCGCCATTCATTCGAACGCTCTAGAATATAATCTAGAAAGTTCTCTCAAGCGCTAAACAAAACAACAATTGATAAAACAAATTTGATTGCAAATAATAGAAATCAAATTTAATAGTAAAAAGAAAAAATAATAACGACTGAAAACATACAGCAAAATATTATTGTAATAAAAAAAACCGATTAATTGATTGATTGAATTGGAATTTGTTGGGCGCTCCGAGATACAGTCCCCTCCAGCGCTTGTCAAAAACATTGTATAAAATACATTATAAGAACAGAGAGACTATAACTGTAAAAAATATGTTTTTTCAAAATAAACTCAGGAAAGAAAATAATATATCAGTAAACGAATATGAGAGTCTCAACTCTTAAAAGGCGCAAGTTGATCCACTCGAGAAATGAAAAATTTAAAGATCTCTTCTGCAAACTAGTTAACAAATTATCATATCAAGAGGCATAATAAAGCATAATAGCGAGTATCATAATCAAGATAAGAAAGAGAGAGAGAGAGAGAGAGAGAAAGAGCGAGAAAGAAAGAACGAGAGATAGAACCCACGTGTTACAATTTTTTTAAGCCCGGGTGATTCGGTCAGCCCGAATCGCCGACACGGTATTTAACAATCATTAAGAATTACGGGAGGATACAAAAATAATACGAAAATTCGCACACGAGCGCGTCCAGGAGATTAACTTGCAGAAATCTTGCCATCTGCGACGTGACACTACGCGAAGAGATGATTCATCTGTTTTCACGCTCTCGTGGTGGATCCTTGCAAGATCCTCGCGATTACTCGGACGAGTATTCGGGAGACTTGGAAAAGATTCTCGTATCGTCGGAGATTCCGTACGCGCGAAAATGCGTTCGAATCCTGTTACACGCGTACGGGGTGGACTTTTTTTTTATTCTGCACGGCTCGTTCTCGCGCTCTCGTATATTACGTAATTTGTCGTTGTCAAAGTAGCAGACATGTCGACATCGCGCGCGACTCGCTCGCTTAACTCGCTCGGCGCCGCTGTTACTCCAAAGCCGCAGAGAAAAAGGGCGACCACATACCGAGACGGAGGGAAGCGTGTCGAATTTTCGGAGTTTACCGGCCTTCGAGAAAATTCTTCTTGTAACGGGCGTAAAAAGGGGAGGAAGAAAAGGAGAAAGAGAGAGCAGCTGTTCGGCAAAGAATCAAGTAATCTCTCGAACGTGATCTTGGAGGAGAACGGATTGCAAGGAGAAACAGAGAGATGAGAGAGAGAAAGAGAGAGAGACATATGGAGGAGGGAGCGGAGTAATAATTAAAGAGGGGAAGCTACAAAGAAAGGGGGGAGAGGGAGAACCGAGCCCCTCGAAGACGTCTTCTCAGGCGTCGGCGACGGGAAGACGTCGTTGCGACGAAATTTCGCACGAAATATGGCGAGCAAGCAACACGACACGATCGGGTGTCTCTCGCCAAGACTCTTATTCTCTCTCCTTGGCACGATATTACGACAGCACGCGCGCGCGCGCATACACGCCACTGTTTCTCGCGGTGACACGCACGCACTTACATGTACGAATGTGTGCGCACTGCGCGCGCGCGCGCGCACACACACACACACACACATACACACACACACACACGCACGCACGCACGCACGCACGCACGTACGCACGCACGACGCACACGCACGCGGCGAGCTCGCGCGCACGCGCGCGCGAGTGCGACGATCCTAGCCTCCCTAAAACGTGCGAGAAAACACCGACGGACAAGGGAGAAAACGTACTCACCTTAATCTTGAGGTACTCCTTGATGGCACGTTGCGACGAGTCGGTGAGCTTGACAAATATCAAGGATTTGCGTTCGTCGAAATTGCCGTGCGACGACAAACCATACTGGACATCTGGCACCAGCGCCATTTCTTCGTCTCCCATTTCGCCGTGTGCGGCTTCTCACTGTCTCGCTCGCTCGCTCGCTCACGCCGCACCGTCTCGCTCCAACCCGCGCGCACGACTTGCCGTCCCCTCGGCGCACCACACAGCTGACGTCCTCCGCTCGTCTGGCTATTCGGGCAACGCCGTGAAGCAGCGCACGACGACAACGCGCCTTCTCTCTCTTCTTCTCTCTTCTTCTCTCTTCCTCTATCGCACGGCACTCGCGCGCGTTTCTGTACGTGTTTCCAGCCTCCCTTTTTTCCTCTCTCTCTCTCTCTCTCTCTCTCTCTCTCTCTCTCTTTTCTTCTCGTCTCTTTTCTCACCACCCCTCGTTGAACGCACGAATTTTCGCGCGGCGCGATATTCGCGCCGTACGGCGCGCGGAACGTAACACCGCAAGACGACGACACCCGATGATGACGGATATCTTCAGCCGGAACTCTCGACGCGAGACGAGACGTTCTTTCGCAAAACGTGTTTTTCCTTTTCGTCACGCTCACACCATCACCTCCACCGCCGTCGTCGTCGTCGTCGTCGTCGTCGTCGTCGTCGTCGTCGTCGTCGTCGTCGTCGTCGTCGTCGCCTCCTCCTCCTCCTCCTCCTCCTCCTCCTCCTCCTTCTCCTCTCCCGTACAGTTTGCTGTATGCTCTTTGCTCTCCTTCTCTTTCGCTCTCACGACTGTCGACACAGTATACTCGCGATCGCTG
>Ga0157364_1003585_pt1 | contig 15105 bp, 8 predicted proteins | sample AttsexASBM2_FD_111476 | JGI IMG/M metagenome (GOLD analysis project Ga0157364, IMG submission 111476) | Fungus gardens microbial communities from leaf cutter ant in Ribeirão Preto, State of São Paulo, Brazil - Atta sexdens ASBM2 | ecosystem: Host-associated > Fungi > Mycelium > Unclassified ... | reverse complement strand
TAAGTTCTACGTGTTTATTGGACCAGGCGCGAACTAAGTGCGTGTAACGAAATCCTGTAATGTAACCCGGATAAGACTGTTGTTATCGCTGTAATCACTATAACGTATGCTGTGCAGCTTGCGTCAATGTTGACTTCCCATGGTTACGCATACGTTTAACCACCGGATGAATCCTTCGCGTTCTGTCGTCTTTGGTTTCGTGAGATTAAAGAGATTTCTCAATATGCGACTGGCTGCTTTCAAATGCACTTATCTTCGGATAATTGTTGCACACTCAGAGAAAAAAAGTCGTACCAGTAACCAGTATAAATTTGTAGTAAAATAGCATCTCAACTATATATATATATAATTCAATTCTAATAAGAATAGATTAAGTAAACTAAGAAAATATAGTAACATTGATCATATAATCAATTACAAATGGTTAATATTACTACATTTTCTTAGTTCACTTAATTTACTTATTATTCTTATTAAAGTTTTATAATATATAGTTACAAATTTGTGTATGCATTTCTTATTTATTTCTTCCAAATTTGAAATCAACGCTGCACCTTTTATTGTAAGTGGTATTGGTAAGCTAAGTTTTCTTCTTGAGAGAAACTGAACTCCGCTACATCCTTCTGGTGACAATGCCGCGTACTATTTGTGAACGACTTTAGGGAAAAGATTTTTAATGTATTTTTTAAAATTATCTCAACAATGATTAAGTAATTACATGATAATGTTATTAAAAAAAAGTTTTTGTCTAAACTAGAAAATTGTAATTGTTACATCTATTTGCATTAAAATCCAAGTAACTAGTCAATGTAGTTGAGTCACTATTTCACTACAATTAATAGTGCGTACAATTTGATTATATTTTTATAATATTAAACACTACTTCAGTTTTTATTATTTTGTAAAATTAGTTATAGGTACTTCAATTGCAAAAGTTGTCAAATTTATAGTTGCCAAAACTATTTCTCTCAGTGCATGATTATAGGATAATATATAGGAGATCGTGCGATTTTTCATTTTATTGTGAAATTACTCGATCTGATTCATATAAAACTCATGTTCTGATCATTGATAGATTTCTCATTTTTCATTATATATCTATATGTATATTGAAAGAAAAAGGTTTGCTATACATGGAAAGAATGATTTCGTTGAAAAAGATGAAGATTTTATTTCAATAAAATATTTAACTAGATACAGAACTGAAAATATAGATTAAATTATAAGTTGCTAGAATATCAAAATTATTTGTGGTAATGCTCATCATATTTGAGATTCTTATATAATTATTTTGATAGTCCAACAAAATCATTTTCAGATCGATATTTAACTTTTTTAGATACTTCAGCAAAATCGCTCTTTCTGTATATATTTGTGATTATAATCGCGTATAGTAAAATAATAATTGTTAGAAGTCCCATTTTTATTTATAATTATTATTGTTATAATATCAATAATAGTAATTACATTTATTATTTTACAAAAAAAGTATAATTAATAACGAAAAAGATATCACAAATTATAATTAAATTATGACAACTGAACCACTTTTCTCTCATGCATTCATTGAATAAAAGAAAATTTATTTACGACAACCACGTGTATTTTTGCGAAAAATTTTAACGAATCAGCAAATAAATACGTGCGCCATTACCTCTGGTTAGTTTACGAGTCTTCATATGAGAGATCTTTGATAACATTAGTATTTTTCTAGAGATTTTACGGATTTCGACGGAGAAGATACGGTTCGGCTGAATATAATTTTTTCTTTTGCAGATTATTTTTCTTTCTCTTTCTAGATTGTAAATGAAAAAAATTGCGCAAAATGTGATGGAATTTTTTAAAGAATAGAGCAAAGAAGCCAATACAAATATACGAGAAAGGAATTATGTTGACAACCTAGGAGTGTTTTGCACAAAATATGCGGTGATACGAATGTATCTTTCTGATAGTATATGAATTTTTCATGCATTATTTTGAGATATTTTATTTCGTTCCTTCGATCGTTTCGGTCCATCGTGCTTTCTTGTGATGTTTCAACTATTGTACCTTGTTTATATTCAACCTCGCAAAATTCATTTTCGAATCTTAGAAAAATCATAGAAATTGAAGAAAACATTTTATGTCCAAAATGATAAAAGACAGACTTATCTGTCTTCTGCATACGTGCTTTTATTGAGGTCAGAATTTCGTGGCCTGAGGATAGTGTGCCTCGTGAGAAGAAGAACGGTATCAATACCAAGTGCGATCTTTCCCGATCCATTTTTCCATGTCAGACATATCGCGGCGTTGGAATGAAAAGGGCGGGAAGATTCTCCAGCGGCGTTGATATATTAATTTCTTTGCCCGCTGGAACATAAATTCGTCTCCCCATCGACAGACTTTGCGCGGTTTGCGTTGCGCCGGTTTTTTTTTCTTCTCACAGAGGAGATAAAACTCGTCGAATATCGCGCGAGATTTCCGCAACTACGAAAAAATATGAAATACAAGCTTTGCATCACCGTTTTATAAAATGATACGGCCATCGTTTCTTGCAGAAGGTACGTATATAAAGTAAAGACGTAAGTTATCATGCTCGTTTATTCGCTATTCGCGACGTTGTTCAACTTTATATCTTTATGCAAAGCCAGCTATTTTCCGTAACAAGTGTCATAATTTTTATCATAAAAAAATGATGGTTGAGTTGGATCTCGCTTCTTCTCTTTTATTTAATCTCTTTTATTTATTTGCTTGCGCAAATTCCATTAATCTTTAATAATTTTCAATTTATAATGCTCTCGAAATTGGGTGCTTGATAAATAAGACAAAAATACAATATAGGATATCGAATATCTATCTGATGAGAAAAAGTAATCTAAGAATTTAACGAGATATCAAGTATTTATCTTAATAAGAAATCAACAATTGCGATACATAATCAATCACATATACATAATCAAACATCTAAATGCTGGATATCAATGAAAATACTGAAACCTCAGATCTTCGTTTTTTTCTTTCTATATTAAGAAACATAAATTGTAAACAAGTTTAATAAGTTTCTTTATTACACTCCACATACATTAAACACGTATTGTTCTTTTCAAAAGTAATACAACTCATTAATTGTTTCAGAACTATTTTTCAACTTAATAGAAAATTATTCACCAAATAACATTGGCAAAAAATATACTATTAGAATATGATCAAATATTATTTTCGTTTTATAATCCTTTTTGAAGTAAAGGAGATTGTAAAAATTTGATATTTTATAAAATTATAAATTATATTTTAAAATTATATTTTATAAAATTCGAAATAATTCGTTAAAAGTGACATAACTGGAAATATATCATTAATTTTTTATATTTATCTTAATCTGCTTTCAAAAAATTCAAAATAAAACAATTTGTTCTTTAAACTTTAATTAAACCAAACTGTCTTAATTTTAAATGTTGTTTGTAAAAAAGTTTCTCTTTGATCTAACAAAATAATATAACTCTAAATTGTCACTCATGTAAAGGATATTGTGATCTTTTTGAAAATCTTTTAAGAATATACGATACAAGTAATATTTTGTGAACGGACTATGAAGTTAAATTAGTTTACTTTTAATGATTAATGGAGGTAACTCATTTGTAATAATAACTTGAAAATTACATATTTTTAGTTAAACTACTTTTCAAATAAGAAAACAATATATGGATTTTGTTTTTACTTCATTTATTATGCTTACATTATATTGCACCTTGTACTTTTATTTTTCTTTAAACATTTATTACATTATCATTTAAAATATGTATAATTTTTTATTATCATTTAAAAATGTATATATAATATGTATATGACGTGTAATGTATATAAGTGTTTGCAATGTACCGAGCTTAGATCCGTCGGTTTGCTAAGCTCAAATGACTATATAGATCAGTCATCCCTGCGAGAATGTGTCTTCTCGTTAAAGTGACAAGCGACAGCAGCTTTCGTGTTAAAAAAAAAGAGACCTTAACCGCGGATGATTCCGCGAGGTGAACACGCGATCGTTAGATCGCGCTACTCACACGATAATTCATTCTTTTAATAACTACAGTTAATAAACGGTGTTTAAATGGTTGCTGTAATTACTACGTTAAAGTTATCGCAATGATAACATTATTACTTCTCTGCTTCATTCCGTTGCGCGTGAGAAACTTTTTGACGAGCACTATCACGACTTCTTCTGACTTATTTCGAGCGCAGCGCATGGAACAATAGAATTTATCGCACGTCTCGAGAAAGAAAGTACAGTTAATTTTAGTTGAAAAAAACAGAATCGTTTTTATCTGACGCAATTCGTTCATCGTGACGTCAGAAGAGATGGAGAATTTTCAAATTGCAAGCACGAGGACAGAATCGAATAGTAATTCACAGTATGCGCCTTAACAGTTTACTCTAAACCGGTGAGAATAAACTCGTTACATTTTCTTACGTCTCCGAGAACAACGCGTCTGCCACGTAAATCCGCGAGACTGAAATATTTGTGAAATATTTTCAACCGCGTATGTGCGGGGGAGAGATGGCATCTAAAGTAACACGCGATACGCCTTTTTGTTAGCGTTATCATACGGACTAGTATGCAACGAGCGTATAAACACCGACGCGCTTCTCTTTCTCGTGATGCATGTCAGCGATTTTTCCGACTCTCGTATGCTCAAGAATACAAGTGAACTCGTGCAATAAAAAGCAAACCAGTAAATCGTACCTTACTTTCAGAAAATAGTGCAAAGGGCACATTGTATATATGACAAAAAGTATATATATATATATAAAAGTAACTCATATGTGTTATGCACAATTTATATAAAGTTAGAAATAAGTTATGTTAATGTAATCATCAATTTTCCTAAAACTATGAGTATAATAACTGAAAATTTGAATTCTAAATGTTAATCACAAATTTCATGAATTTTCAAAAAAGCATAAAATTTAATATCTGGCTTTTTATTTACTGTGTGCTGATTTTATTTTCTCGTTGTAATATTGTGCATATTAAAGATATACATGTTTTTTTGGAATTCATATTCTTAAAAGGATTATAAATTACATAAATATCTATTAGCAAATTATTTATAGTTTTTCAGGATATTTATTAGAATCTATATTATCAAATTGCTTGACAATTTAATTTGTGATATTACTGTCCAAATTCGATTTAAGATTGTGTTTGAGACTGAAAATGATTTTGGCGTGCAGTTTTAGAACTGAATGGTGTATACAAAAATATGATTTTACTGAAGTATCTAAAAATATAATTAGATATAGGTCTGAAAATAATATTGTTAAATCAATTAATTAGAAAACTCAAACATGAGCAATGCTGCAAAAAAAAGCATTTTAGCAACCAACTTGAGCGTCATAATTATTTTAATAATTTAATAAGTATTTATCTAAATTTTTAAAAACTTTAGTAAAACCGTCCTTTCTATATAAATAAATTCACATTGAAATATTATTTAAGAGCCAATTCTGACCAATAGGCTTTTGTTACTTATTATTTTATAGCAAAGAATTTGTAATAAAAATTAATATTACCCATTATAAATATGAATAATAGTCCCGATTTTTGTTTAAATCTCGATGTATTAAATTATCGAAATTATTCATTGGAATTTTACGACTGTGGTACTTGAAAATAAGATGGGTTACAAGAATATTAGTGAACATTACTTTAATATCATAATGACATCTGCTGCGACCATTCACTCGAACCACGCGTTAGTCTAAACAGGATGTCTAACATTCTAATGGCAAAGTGGCCATCAAAATATCGGTTCTTGAGTAGTTTTTTTGAATAGCGATAATTTGTTGGAAGGATCTCAAATCAATACATGGTCCTGAGGTTTAGTGCTGAGAAAGGTCGGGTGTATGTGCAGGTTTTAGCACAGATCGACCCATAAGTCGCCCGTTGCGGGACTTTAATATCCAATTTGTCTATTCTCGATATAAGCTGGTCACCTCCGCACGAAGCTGTCCACTTACCTATTATGTGCCGAGTGATCTCCAGCCACTTTCCAGTTATACCGGAAGTGGTGCGGCTGCAAAGCCAAGCTCTGGGCGGACCTTTCGCGTTAATTTGGGATGTCTCTATTTTACACGTCGCGCACATGCCCTTGTGCCGAGGAAATGGGTCAAAGCTGTCGTAGTCAGTGTGGCCGCTACTCTGTGTCATCGTTATTACCACCCACAATTTATCATACGCGACCCAAAACGCAAGCTCTGTTACTCTAGCAACGTTATTTGAGAAAAACAAGTGACTCATTAAGAAGAAAGAGAGAGAGAGAGAGAGAGAGAGAGAGAGAGACTGGTTATTACTTTTTTTATTTTTTTTCGGACTGATAAACGTGCCCACGATTGATCAAGGAACAGGAAAGGGTGAGGAGTAAACGCTTCAACGGAAAATGGTAAATTAGGTATGTATATAAACTAGCGTATGAATATTCATCGACGTCTGCGTCAGGACAAACGTAAACATGGCGCAATATGGGACGACCTAGAGAACCCAGCCGGATCATGCATTATTTATCTATAAAATCCAATATAGTCGTTTACATGTATGATATCAAATTATAATTTGTACAGTCTCCTACGTATCATCGATCAGCCGCGGAACGAGGCACGATTAGCGTGACGGAAACGTAACGGAAAACACTTGCGCATATCGGTAAATATTTTAATATCTTGGCAATATCCATTCCGCGATTTAAATTTAAAACAAGGTCCTCTATCACGTCGATTCCATTTCATTTATTTGTTCCAAAGCCCAAGCCAGATGATACCGGTTTGTCTCCGTTTCAACGTTTTATTGCTTTATTTTATTCACGATAAAGGTATGAAACTTCGGCTATTCAACTTGGTCTTAATACACATCGATGTTCAATGTTCTCTGCAAGGATCGGCCGTTATCCCGGAGATGGCAGTGGTTGGCCGATACAGCCAGCCACTCGAAACGAACTATCCACTTATCCGAGCACAAGTAGCCTTCCGTTTTCCGCTACTGGGTAAAGTAGTAAAGTCGCGCACGATAACCTGTTTCCTGAATTAGGATGTCTCTATTCTACACGTTGTAAATTTTAAGTTAGTCCTTTGACATCTTAGTAAAATTTAATATATTCATCAGAATGATCATCACGCGCATAGTCCTTCCCGCCGTAAAGAGAGACAATAGATGTGTGCTCCTGGGAATGAGACGACAGTGTTGCGGTTTAATTTCTGGTGTAGTCGATATTCCGTTCGAAATGTCCGGTTGGAGCCTTGGGGGAATAATCGTGGTGCGTGTGTTCCTTAAATCAGAGTGCGTCTGCTTTGCGTATAAATTTCAGTACTGTATCCTTGAGGAACATAAGATTTCGAGAAACTAGATGGTATAATGCAATCGGTTAAATAGTTAATATTCTACAAATCGAAATAACTCAATCGATAACTACGAAGTAAATTTAAACTAGAACAATACAACGCGAATAATTCGTGAAATAATATATCTGTATGATATACGATGTATGTTTATACGAAAATAGAGAAGCATAACAGTTATTTTTTGTGGAATTATGCAGCCATGTAACAACATAGCAATAAATTTTTGAGTTACTTAAACAAAATGTAATGCATTTTGACTTTTTAGATAAGTCTGATAAAATTTGCTATAGGGTTTGCTTTGTATCAAATGGTTAAAGCTGAATTCTTGAAAATTGAGTAAATAATTTTAAATAATTTTAATTCAAATGTTGTATATACATTGTATACAGAAACTCCCTCTATTTTGTCGATTCAATCGAAAGAGAATATGCTCGACCCACTTTCCGCGTTGACGCAGATACAAAGAGAAGACTTGAATGTGTGGTATTTAATAAATAGCTGCTTTTGCTGTAATTGAAAATAACACTTCGCCGCAAGCAAGAATGCAACGAGGAATTATTTAATCAGAATCTAAAGAATAGTTATTTTCAGAGAGAATGATACAGCTGGGGTAAAGCAAAATATCTCAAATAATTATTTACGTACATATTTTCCCCACAGGCAATATACTATTATAAAGAAATGAATGTTTTTCAGTTAAATCAATCATGAATGATTGATTTTCTTGTATCTAGTGATTGATACGATTGTACAGCTTTATAACCATCTAAATGTGGTTTTCGGTTTTAATTTAATTTTCCCCGTGTTTCGAAAGCGTAATCGTGTCTTGTATCTCTCTCAGTCTTCGCGTATTAAGATGAAGTTACCATTGGGACTCTTCTCTCTAGCACGAATTTGTCATCAAGTTATCTTAATAAATGCAGATATAAAAGCAATTATCGCCTAGGGAGCGACGAGCGCGACTATGCGTGATATATATCTATATCTTCATCACTGAATTATTAACAGAAGGAAAGTACGCGAAGACGAGAATGGTCTTTCAATTACGTCCCGAAATTAAATCTGCGTATTAATCTTAGGGACACTCTAATTAGGCGATAAATTCAATTAGAATCCCGCCGGATACTTTCGCGTTCTCGAATCGCGCCTTGCATTTTCAAAATACTTTCCGAGATATGCGATATTAATTCTTGAACTATCGAGAAATATTTTAGCAACAATTATGCACTTTGACAATTATAAATTAGTTATTTTACTACAATACTAATAATCAACTTAAATCAAATCTTTTGTTGCTTTCTCCTTTCGTATATATTATAATAAAAATTTAAAGTTATTTTTAATTTCATATGTAGCTTGTAAGTTAATAAATTGACTTATCTAATAAAGATTGCAGTCTTATAAAATTGATTTAGAAATTTTCCATTCAGGAGTCCTTGAAGTTTATGTAAAAAAATGCATGAATAATTCAGAGATCTCTTCCTTGAATAGATCCTAAAAGATTCCAAGAGGAACGAGAGACCGATCGCAAAGTAACAAAATGACGCCCGACGATTTCGAAAATGACATCGTGAATGTAAGAACGCTAGTTCCTCTACGTGTGCGCGGCCTTGTTACCTTGTAGCCGCTCGTAGCAGGGTGTCGATAGTGTAATCCAATTTGCTGCTCACCACCGGTATCTAGCAACAACGTACCACCAGCAACAACGAGAGAGATGCCGTCATTGTAGCAAAAGCACTTTCACAATGGCGAGCAGGCCCGGAATTAGGAGTAGTTTGTCTCGTTACGGGCTGCCGGCTACACGGAATATACCGGCCGCATATCTCTTTGTGCCGGTAATCATCGTCCTCCGTCGAGGATAATATCGTTACGTTATCGGTAGGAGCTATGTCCTTTTTCCACCCCCCCGTTTTCATTATCTTCCTCCTCTTCCTTCTTCCTCCGGTCTGCGTTGCACCTTTCTACCTCGTCGTCCGTGATAAACGTTGAAAACTAGCGCTCTCTGTGTGCTGTGCGCGCTTCAGTTAACGCTACTTTATTAACAATTAATTTCAACGCGAATAATCGCCGAGTCATATAATGGCTCAACATGCATAGTTAATACATCGCGCGGATGAAATATATACCAATACCTTGAAACGAGAACAATCGACGTGTTCTCTATAACAGAAAGCAAAAGAAAGAAAATTTTATAAGTATAAATTACATCCCTACGTTTCATGTTACATAAAAAAGAAATATAATCAATTTTTTTTAATCTATAATGTCAAGATTAATAAAACTAGAAATAAATTTCTTCATCCTTTAGTATGTGTTGAACTATAATATATCAATAAATGCAATTATTATCGGGATCCAAAGAATAGAGAATCTTAAAATTTTCGCAAAATACTGTTTAAATAGATGAAAATTTTTAAGACAGTTCACTGATCTTTTCTGATGAGAATTCTTCCGCTTCTTTAATTACAAATCACTAGCTTACGTCTGAATATGAACACGAATCTAAAATTAAATCGTTAACTGTGTCTTTTTGAGCGAAATTTGCAATGCCAATATTCAGTACAGTTGTTTTATATTTTACAATAGTTTTCTTATTAAACATCTTTCATATTCAACTTGTTTTATAATTCTTTCAAATTGCGTTTCCTCTCTCGTTAAAAATGTTATGTGTTATTCATATAGAATCTACCTCAGTATCCCATAAAGATCCTTCAAAAATTTCTTTCTGACGACAATTCCCCTCGCGCCAGAATAATCCTTCCTTCTCGTCTATGATGTTACGACATGTTATTAAGCAAGACATTGCTTTTAGCACTTCGCACGCGAGAATCGAGTTGCTCGAGTCGGTTTGCGCTCTTAATCCCTCTGTGTCCATAATAAATTTCAAGGTTTACTCTTTTTCTGGTCAGTGACGCGGAATCACAAATGAAGATTGTGTAACCGAGACGAAATTCGTAAACCGAATTTTTGGAGAGTTAACAATAATGCGAGTCGGTATCGCTAATGCAGTCTTCTCTGTGTCTAGTTGGAAAGAGGAAATTGCGTTGAGTCCGAGTGTGCATCTACAATAGATGCAGCTCTCTCTCTCTCTCTCTTTCTCTCTCTCTCTCTCTCTCTCTCTCTTTTTCTCATATATAGGGCAACGAGAGCATGGGACGTGAGCCCGATGCTGGCTATCAATTATCTCAAATAGCGCGGGTTAAACCAACCTATTCTCTAACCTCCGTTCATTTCGCCTCTTTCCCATCCCATTCTAAACTATTATTCTCTCTCTCTCTCTCCCTCGCTCCCTCTCTCTCTCTCTCTCTCTCTCTCTCTCTCTCTCTCTCTTTCTCTGTCTTTATCTCTATCTCTCTTCCTACCAGTTAACACTCTTCTTCTCGGTCCCCTTCGACCTTCGATCCTAACTCCTTTCCTCATAGATACTCAATGTGGACTTCTTCTCCACTCTCTCCGTTGGTCTCTTCATTCGGCTACCCCCTCGGGTGGTCCGACCGGTCTCATTCTCCAATACGAGCTTCCTCCTGACTTCTGATTGCTTCTGTTCCTGGCCAGCTGCTCCATGATCAAATCGATTCGCTGTTTCGTTAAATTTTCCAGACTGTCCTTGCCCATTGCAGATGCCGCAATCGTCTTTCTCTGCAACGGCGGCTAGTTTGGGATAACGAATCCGCAATGGAGAACGGTTGTGCTATTTGGAATCTTAAAATGAGCACTTCTTTTTACGATAATCTTCTTGCATCGCATCTACTTCTCTCGTGTTTCTTTCCTATTCTCGAAGATATGTGCCCTTTATTTCTTTTTAATTCCTCATGGTCTGTTAGCGTTATAATTTTTATGTTTACAATCTTTATTCTCTTTTACTGTATCAAAAGAATTTTTTGTTTTAGTTAGTGTGAACAAATTTGTTGACGATCGTAACAAGCTATGCGAAACTCCTCGATAATTCGGTAAACGCATTCGTTTCGTAACTCTGCGAGAGCGTCTGAAAGCGGATGCAAGTCGCGGTTACACGGACCCGACATATTGGATTTACATGTAGCCAGGGCACCGAGGTCGGGACAACGAATTAATGGCGGGGGCTATTACGACACCGAATGAATATGCATAAAACTGCACAAAGTGAATTGGTGGCTGCGTTATACTGGGGCGAGCGAGGGTAGCAGGGTGGTGGCGATGCACCCGGGGGTAGTTTCACTAGAGAGATAGAGAGAAAGAGAGATAGAAAGAGAGAGAACCGGTCGAGCATAGGCGTGGTTACACGTGACGTCACCGCATCGTTGTTCTATTTTGCTGTGGCATTGCAGGATGCAGTTGACGGGGGTGAAAGAGGAAGGCAAGAGAGGGGAGGAGGAGAGAGAGAGAGAGAGAGAGAGAGAGAGAGAGAAAGAGAGAGAGAGAGAGAGAGAGAGAGAGAGATATGGACCACGTAGCGTTTGTGGAGTGAGAGTCTCGTTGTGTTTTGTGTCCCCGCCATGCTTCATAAATCAACGAAACAAACAGAAATGCCGCGCCAGGGTGAGTATCGCGGGCAAAGCCATGCCGCGCCACGATGCGACCTGTCGTAGGGGGGAGGGGAGAGAGGAGGGAGGCAAAACTCGATTCTGATGGTGAATGTATAATTTAATTCCAGCCAGCAACACTAGACTCACAAAATCTGGCGATGCCGAACGTTTTAATAACGGCCGCCGTCGCCACCGTAAAGCTCCTCGAGGGAAGAACATGTGCATGGAAAAAATAATTGCATGCTGCAACACGATTTTTAGTCGTGCAGAAACCGTTCGTGGCTGTGCCAAAAATGACCACGGTTCGATCTCATATAAATTTGGTATATAAGTTCCATCTTTTTCCATAAAATATTTTTCTCAAAAAATTAGCACTAGTTATAATTTAGAATAATTTAATGTAATTCTTAGTACACATAATTGGGTCTTTCGTGTTCTGTACATATCTTTGAAATATTAGGAGCACTTGAATAAATATAATCTCTTGTCCTTTTTTTTTCTTTAATACACATAACTTTACAAATACTTTCTAAAGATGTTAAAGTATAAGAATCACTTAATAATTTTATAAAAATTTACTTATAAAAGTGATAAAAATTAATCCGCGAACATCGTGTATAGTAAAGGATCACAAAATTATCGCGTATAAAGGTTAAGTTACAACTGTTAAAAAAAGATTTAACGAACGATTTAAGTAAACGTGACTATTATATATTATAACATATATTTAAAAAATTGATATACAAAAATATTTTGATAATTTTTTGATAAAATTCTTTTCAAAAGAGAGATAAAAAATTGGTCTAGAAAAATCTTATTTCTAAAAGTAAAAGGAAATTAGATTTTTTTCTATTTCCTAGATATACAATTAACATTTTCATATTACACTCATTTTGTAAATATATAGATAATGTTTACGGTCACATGTTAGTGATTTGTATTCTCCATATTATACCAAAAATCGATAAAAAAAATATATTAAAAACAAAATGGGAAGCTTGATATCAAGAAAAGAAGAACGCATCATGATAAGATACGACTCACGTTTGTCGACTTAAAAAAAAGGGCTTCTTCGTCGATGTAACACGAGGTAAGTGCCTTCCTTCGATAAATTCACTTCGCTGCAACTCCCATCTATATCAAGGGCAAATAGACTTTCTGAACGTGCATCACGTTGGACGAAGCCGATGCAAAATTGAAAAATTGATGAGGGCAAAGATGAATCTCTCGGATGAAGACTCGTAATCGTTGTGGGAAAAAAAGTGCCTCTGAGATTCCTACCTATTTTACATTTCGCGTTTAAAAAATTTAAAGTTTTATCTTTTCTACTGAAAGTCCGAGAATTTTCACGATTCATTAAGTCTATGTAAATGGAGAATAAAATTATCACTTTCATTTTAACATTTCAAAGTTTAACAACAATTTTTAATTTTAAGCTTATTGTTAAAATAATTAATAAACAATGGATAATTAACAAAGAAATAATGAAAAGTGTATAATAAATAAATGATTGATATAAGATCTTGGATTATTATAATAAATAATACATACATTTTGTAGATACTATTCAAAGTTATTTGAATCTATAGCTTATCGTGTCTACTTTCCGTCAATTAACAATTTACCTCATAGTTTTCGAGATTGTTGTGATTGTTAATCACGTTGTACAGCGTGAAAGACGATTATCAGTAGAATTTACGAAGTCTCACGTTCCTATACAGGATCCGAAAATTGTGTGAATGGTACCGCGACATAGAGCAGTAAACAGGAAGGCAGTTTCTTCGGAATGTAACGGATGGTGTCGGACAGCGAAAGTTATTCGAAAACAAACAATCGGCGGATACACGTTTCGTATCGTATTTGCCGTATTCGATCAAGAAAACATTCCGTCTCATCTTTATTCCATTTTTACGGAAAGAGCGTAATCCGTCGTGGTATTGCCGGATTTCTCTCGCTTTTTCGTTCGCGAGTTTTCTCATAATTTAAGCGACACGCAAAAAACTTGTCGCATAATTTTAAAAAGAGAAATATCGGGATTTATATATCAAAATCATTTATATTATTTATATGTAACGAATACATATATATATGAGAATATATATATATATATATATATATATATATATTTAAGAACTTGAATAAAGTTATAAGAATAATTCGAATTTTGAAACTTGAAATATTCATCTTGTCTTCGAGATATCTTTGCGCTTTTGTACAAACTTTATTTTGAGCTAATTTTGAAATAAAGGAAGTAAAATTATTCGTAGGAAGTAAATTTTATTCTTATTAATAGTTAATCAAAATATCTCAGATACATCAATCTTTAAACGGAAAATCTTTAACTTTTTCTCTCCAGAGATCGTTACATATACTTTGCGATGTCTTGACCGTAGAAATCAAATTCGAAGTTCAAATGGATAAATCGATTTCCGCCAAGACTGAAGCTACTTTAAAGCAGATTAGGTATCTTCTAAGTTCTACTTCTCCTAACTTTCCTTTGGGTTAATATGAAGTTTAAAATAAACGTTAACTTTCATATAAGTTCCTCTAAATTAATCCTCTAAATCCTGTATCTTAGTTTTAGAAAAAAATAAGTCAATGTGAGATAAGAAAAATTGTGATGAATTTCGACTTTCGTTCTAACAGAATAATAATCGACAATAGATATATTATTCTCATGTTTTCTCATAAGTTCAAATAATAAATTTTTTCATGGATACACTGAAAAAAAAGTTGTTACCTAAATGCGTTTAGTTCGTAATGATTATTTAGTTCAAATATTTATATATTTATTAGATTTTAAATTAATAAAATCTTGTAATTTAATCATGTTATTTTTGCGAATTAAAAAATATTTGCTTGACAGCCCGTCAACCGCTACATTTAATTGAATCAACTAATATTTTTTTGAAATAGCAACTTTTTTCTCAGTGTACTCTTAATAAATATTATATACGTAACTGAATTAACACAATAGCAGGACGGTGTGCGTTTACGTGGTCACATTATATGCTAACAAAACATTGATTCGCTAAATTCATGATGTAATACGTCCATTTGAAATGAATTTGGCTGACTGCCAGAATTCTCATCGCAAAACACCGTGTAGGCAACTAGCAAACAGACCTGACAAAGGAAATAGGTCTTCCGCTGAACCACGGCTCTATTCGATCGATACACCTCGCTTTGAGGAAGTATCATAAACTCTATTTCTCTCTCTCTCTCTCTCTCT
>Ga0157364_1003582_pt1 | contig 15109 bp, 9 predicted proteins | sample AttsexASBM2_FD_111476 | JGI IMG/M metagenome (GOLD analysis project Ga0157364, IMG submission 111476) | Fungus gardens microbial communities from leaf cutter ant in Ribeirão Preto, State of São Paulo, Brazil - Atta sexdens ASBM2 | ecosystem: Host-associated > Fungi > Mycelium > Unclassified ... | reverse complement strand
CTTTGAATTTCATTGGAATTTCATTAAATCGAATTATTCTAAATAAAACGAACATGAGAAAGTATGAGAGAAATATTTCTGTATATTTTTTTTTTCTTTAATTAATGTTTGCTATGAATAATGCTTGATATCGTTGATGTGTATTGGAAATAAATAGCGAGGTACTCGTTGTTCAGTTTCGCTTCATTTGCAGATTACTGTGAATACGGGTACATTTATGCATTTAAATAAACTTATTTCAAAAATTACGTGCGACGTGAGGGCGAGAGAGAGAGAGAGAGAGAGAGAGAGAGAAAGAGAGAGAGAGAGAGATACTCCCCGAATCTGTATTCTCATTACGAATGCAAATGTACACATTTTTCCGATTGAATTCGATAACCCCGGATGTTTAATCCATGTTCAGAACCGATGGTTTGTGAGGCGAAATGAACTTTTAGCCGTTTCATATCCATGAAAATGGAATCCACGAAAAACTTTAATCTGGCTTTCAATCAACTAAGCTCGCCGTCGGCGAGCGTTTCTCGAGAATGGATCGATGGACGGGATGCCCGAATAAACCTATAAGAATATTCCGCTATTAAATCTATACACGAATTACATTTTTATTTAAATTTAAATATTTATGGGCTCTATTTCCTATTGGTATTGTGTATTTCAATTTTGAACTAATTTTTTTAGATTCAATATTATATTTTATTATATTTTATTACGTTATATATATAAATCCTCGTCGGAATTTAGTTATCCAAGCAACTTAACCTTCTGCCAGCAATATTGGATTTTAAAGGCATAATCGATTTTTTTATTGCGAATTCTGGTAGATAAATTGAAATCTGTAATATAAAATAAATAAAATGCAATCATGATTATAAAAACTTTCATGATTATAAAAACTCGTTAAAGGTTCCACAAGTACCTACACAAGAATTTTTTCAGACTTTATATAGTCCGGAACAATATAAAAATCTAAAGTTCGAAGACCCAGGCTGCGGACAAAGGATAAAAATTTTACATTGTTAACAAGGATTAAAATTGAAACGCATTTAGTTTTTAATAGCGTTATCTTTATTTAATAATATAATTGGTTTGTGTAACGATTGCTTGACGTACAATTATTTTTATGTTATATAAATTGTTCTTTTTTAATATAAAATTATTTTCTTTTGTTAATATTCAAATTAAGTTTTAGGGTGCTGCTTCTCTTTTTTTATTTTGGCTTCACTCTTCTTTATGCACCACAATGTTAGGTAGTACATGCTAATTTCTACCAGCCCTTTTATAACATTTTTCAACGGTTTATTCTTTGTACTTTATAGAAAATCAAAGTCATAGTATTACGAAGAGTGTTACAAAGGGAAAAGAGAAAGAAAATGGAGAGACGAATAAATGGAAAAGGGAAAAGGAGAGAGACCGGCTGTCGCCAAGAGGAAATTTTATTTTCTTGCGTTTTAATCTCCAAAATTATTTTCGAGCCAAAATTACGAGAAATTCAGTTCTCTTTAGAAAAAGTTGCGAACTTTATTTATACTAAGAAAAAAGATATAGTAATAGTAACGAAAAAAGAGAATTATTCACAAATGACCGATTATCATTGGATTATTTTGTTAATATAACAAAATACAATATTTTTTTGTTAGATGAACAAAATTTTTTTATTTAACAATACAAATTTATTTGATTATTTAAACTTTTGTAAATAACAATATGAAATTTGGTTGCCATTACAAAATAAGTATTCTTTTAATAATTTCAACAAAATAATCCACTATAGTACAGCAAGGAACATTTCACGGAATTAGAGATGGCGTGTCTTCTCATAAGAGAAATTCAACGTCTATCTGTAAAGCCGAGACGATTAGAGACTAATCTCGTGAATTTCTCAATCCTTGCTGTGATCAATCATGGTATTTTTTCAAAGCGATCAGTAATCTCAATTGCTCTAAATCTATATATAATATATCTTTGCTAAGCTAAGGAAATTCAAAAACGCCAAACATAATTTTATTCTGTAAAGTAAGAAAGTGAGAGATATATATTATTCATTTTGTTTCGGCATAACAAAATATTCTATTTCCAACTACAGAAGCTCTATAAACAAAATAGTACCATTAAATTATTAGTTTATTTAATAAATTCAACAAATTAATATCGTGGTAACCAACGGTTTGATTAATCATATATATCAACAAATAGTTTTTGTGTCAGCAATAAAACTTTGATTATTGATACAAAACATTTCTCTCAGTGTAGTCGTATTGAAATTCTAAAAATGGGCTGTTTCATGGAGATAAAATTATCACCTCCGTGACGATCGATGATGGTACTAGGCCGACGAACACATTTTGCTTGACGATAGGACGTAATTGCCACTTCGTTTTCGCACTTTATACAGATCTCGTGCCTGACTGCAATTAACTGCAGTGTAATTCCATCGACGTTGGAGAAAAATCTGGTTGCCCGGGCAACGCCAGGAATTCGATCGTACTTCGAGTGCGACTGTCGCGTTTTCGTTCTCGTCGAAAAAGCTGTTGCCAGTTTCCATTCGCTTTTTGCGTAATTACAGCATTTTCATAAACGTTAAATGTTTCATCGGACGACATCGAAACACATTCGAATATTGCTTTATTAAAGATAGACGTTGTTTTTACATCGCGTAATGTTGTATTGATGTTGAATTGAACGTTTACATTATACATACAATATTCATATCCTTCTTGGATATCTGTGCTTAACTTTTAAGAACGGGATTCCATTTTTAAATCTGACACTTTTTCCTTAAATAAGATTTGTCCTTATTTCATTGAATTTTTGTCTCAAAATATAACACTATTTCAGCACTATAGTGGCTTTGTCGTCTTCTAAAGATTGAGCGACGTCTACAATGAGATTTTAAGATAAACTTAAGCCTTAAACCGTAAGGCTTCCATAATGGATCAATCATAATTAAAATATAAGGACAATAATAGATGAATATGAATAATCAATTTTTTTATGGCTTAAGACTTAAGCTTAAATTTTATGCCTTAAAATCTTATTGTGGACGCCACTTTAAATTAAATAGCTTAATATCACGAGTGTATATTGCATTTATAAGCTGGCTGTATTGTTTAAAGCTTAAGAATGATATTTTTTTCACGTGATGTAAAAAATTCGGCAAATAACTCATTTCAATTAACGTGTAATAAATTTCTCGGCAGTCGTGTGTACGAATACGGTTTTGGTACTTGATACTAACTGTTATCTATATTAGAAGCCTGTGTGAAAATAAACGGGCATGTTACGCAATTTGCATTCTCGCTAATTGAATCACACCCGCGGTGAAACAGCCTCAAAATTACAGAGCGGCAAATCACATTTTTATTTAATGCCACAAACTCGTTGCCGGTGCTAAATACTGAATGAATATGCATTAGTATGTAAAATTCCGCTGTCATATAATCGCGGGACATAACGTAAAACTCGCCGCATCCGCGAAAACAAAGTTCGATCGATGTTGCCTTATGCGTAATTAATTAAATAATAAACACAAGTCGAATAACATTTCTGATTATACTTTTTGTTGCTTGCTAATAATTGATTTTTAACGGCACGTTAATCTAGTATTTATTTTTATTCTGCGTTAATTCCAAATGCTCTTTCCTACTGTAATATCCAGCAGATAATGCCGACAGTGCGTATCGAATGCTTCTCTTCCCTCGAAGGAATTCTCTGTCTAGACATTTTGATAATAGCGTCTTTATGCGAGCCGTTCGCGTAGAGAAATACGAAAAGTCCCTAAGGTACCATACATATATAGTCGTTTGCAAAACGGAGGGAAATAAGGACGAATTCTGTAACTTAGACTGCCGTTATATTTTTGCAGGTGATCGTTAAGAAAAGTTCGAAGGGCGTATAATTTTCTCCATATCTTATAAAGACTTCGAAATTATTTTAAAATCTCCAATTTTCTGTTAAAATCTCGAACGAACAAATTGAGTATTTTGACTGGAATTAATTGAAAAATTAACTTTAATCGATATTCCTGGGTCCAATGGATTTGAACATTTTCTTCAACTATACGTAAAAAATTATTTATAACAAATGTTTTTTGTAAATCAATGAAAAATAAATCTATTTTCAGTCAAAGCGGATTTTAATGCTCAAATCTTTTAGAGGAAATTTATATACATAATCAAAGCAAACTGTGCGTCGAAATCTTTTTCATAATCTTACACGAAAAAAATGATTTTGTTGAAGGATCTAAAAATTTTATTATTACTAGATACAAATCTGAAAATAATTTTGTCCCACTAAAAGTTACGTAGTATTTATGTGGAAACCTCAAACATGATGAGCGATGTCATAAAAAGTTTTAGCTTTCTAATAATTACTTTGAGTTTTCTACATAATTATTTTGAGATCTGTATGTAGTTAAATTTTTAGATTCTTAAATAAAATCTTATCGTACGTTACATTAACTTTAAATACAGATACATTAATTAAAAATATACTGGATCCAGAAATACTAATTAAGGAAGTTTTAATGAATATCGAGAATTAAATGATATATTCGGATGCGAATTGACGAACGACTTGTATAGACTTGTATTAGTAATCGCCCCGTATTGTAGGAACAATTATCACCATGATGAATTGAAGAAAGTCGGTCGGCCGGCCGCTCACTCGTTAATTTACTTTTTCTCTGAGATCGATGGAACGCATTCGCTCAACGGCGTTCAATGAAGGCAAATACAGATGTTTTTCCGCGAACACGGCGTTGTGATTATGACAAAAGACGCGGACGTAGCGAACATGATTTATCCGATACCAAGCATTTTATATTACGCCTTTTATCGCCGTCAAGTCCAGGCATCGCATTGCACATCGTAGAAAGTTGCAGCTGTACTTTTTATTTGCCCCTTTCCCAAGACAGCCACCATTTAATTGTCGATCTTGATTGCTGTGTAATATGTCATAGTCTGAAGCAGGCAGTACACTCCGCCGTCTATTCAGTTCAGTTCAATTCAACGTGCGTTCGGTTTACTTTGGTCTTAAATGAGAAAGTTGCTTTATAACTTACAGAGTTACTAAATGGACGCTCCGGCTGCTGCATCAATTCAACTTTGTTCCATGCTTTTTTGTCCTCTCTCGCTTACATTATCTTGACGAGCGGAACAGACTGGAAACATCGGTCATCTGTGGATTTAAACATTTCATCTGGCTTGTAATTGTTGAATTTGTGTACGCAAGAAAGGAATCGTTCGTAGAACTAATAAGAAAATATTAGACATTGTTTGTAAAAAGCAAAAAAAGATTTCATAGGATTAATCTGTCATTTATAAAGTATTCATAGCATTGCAATAAAATAAAATATATATAGTTGGACTATAACTATAATTATTGATTAAATTATATATAAGTACGGTTTTACTGAAATATATAAAAATTTAGCCTAGATATAGAAAATAATTTCACTGGATCATTAAAATACAATAATTGTTTAAATGTTGACAATGCAAAAAGTTTTAACATTCTAGCAATCAATTTAAGAATCCTACATAATTATTTCGATGTCTAAACCTTACGTGTTTTTTTTCCGGGCAATCCAATTAATAATTTTTCATTAATGTCCCTAAGTCTGATGAAAAAAAGATGAAAGAAATATGATAAATTATAATTAAGATTAAGAATCGTATATATCACAGCTATTCTGAATAATTCTGAGGAGTCTCTTATAATTTCCTTTATAAACTTCAGTCGTATACATAATTATCTCTTTGTTTTCGAAATTACGGTAATACGTATAAGCACGAGGGCGAAACGCGTCCTTTTTGTCTCCTAGCCTGTCTCATGCAGAAGATAACTAAACAAAAGCGATGACGACGAAGTCCATGAAACTGATGCCGAGTGTAATATGGAAGTAAACCGAGGTGAATCGGGCAGATATGGCATTATACTCGCTCCTTAAGAGGAGCCAGGAGATTTATGCCACGCGTGGATTTGTGCCCCTGACGCGGAATTAATCTTTAGTCCTCCCTGGTCCCCGCGAGAAACCGCTCATTACTGTATCTGGCTTTGTAACTACTGTTGTGCAACCGTAGCGGATATAACTTCTCGAGCTGTCTGAGATTGTTACGAACTAATCGCAGTCTGCGACTCATAACTAGGATCCGTGCGGATGCCGTGAATTCAAGTTATCGACTGAATCGAAAGTTCAAGCTATTGATCGACAAGGACTGGAATCTTACACACAATGACATATAATAATTAATTAAATCTTAAGTGAACACAGTGGTCTCAGAGATAATCTCTGTGTACAGAGTTGCCACAAAATTGGAAATGTATAGGTAAGGGAAATTGAAAACGATCAGGGAAATCAGAAAGAAATCAGGTAATTTTGCATACTTCAGCAAAATTGTTCTCTTCGTGTATATTTCAATCAACCATTTTTGTTGTTACGGTAAAATTTTAATTTATAGGATGAAACATTTTTCCTAGTGTTGCGAATCTCATTGGAAGCTACGCTCCGTTCTAACATATATGTATTGAATATATATAACATATATTATATGTACTTCAAGCGTCAAATTTATACAGTAAAGTTTAAAATTACGATGTATCGAACGATTTATTCTTTTTTTCAGATCACGAACTTTTCGGGGAAATTAGTCTACTTCGGCAGACTTGTTGTTGGTAAGTAATTTTTGAAATCCTTCGAGAGTCGCGTCTCCAACTAGTATGAAACTTATCCAAAACGAGTCCCGACGGTGTGTAGAAAATATTCTTTTTTCCTCTTCTCTCTCTTTTTGTTTTATGCGACATCGCGCTAACGCGGAAAACTTTGTTGCACCGTTCATGCCGCCGCCTAAAAGAGTTTCAGCTCCTCGCGGGAAATTCGCGACGCTATCGTATTAAGCTTCTCTCATTTGTGATAAAACTTAACGACAGAAAAGCTTCTCTCGTAGCTATTAAGACCAAGCCGCGATTACGCTTTTGCGGCTTGAAAGAAATCCTTTTACCGTGTCGTTACTTGGATGGAAAATTTTTATTCGAGACCAGTATGCGTTATTGTAATACCAAAGTACTGCTCGTTCGCTGGGAAATAGCATAAATCAGGCGTTTCTTTCTGGCTCAGCGCCCCTCAAAACGCGAGAAAGAATCGAATTATACTTTATTGTCGCCGTGTGCGAACATTGGATCTGCAGGCATCGTCTATAGATTTTGAGAGACAACACGATCGTGGTTGAACGGACGGGCGATCGAGCAAAGAGGATGGAAGGTGGATTCAGGACGTCGAATATTGGCGATGTCGTGCCGAGAGGGATGGGGGTACAAAGGGGGATGACGAAGGTACGCGCCCAGAATCGTACCCAAAATTCACAGCACGTTCTTCTAACGTAGCCCCCGCAGGAGCCCTTCACCTGAAGAGGTTACTAGCTATTTTTATGTGTACCTATATAGTTATCGAAAGGGAAAGGGATGTAAAAGGCTGAGAGGGACCGTTTCCAGCTGGTTCGATAGTCCAAAGGGACTAGCACAATAAAACACTTTAATTTTTATTTCTCGCTAGATGTACGACAAGTACTCGTTGCCTTCGTAAAATCACTGTTTTTCATGTCAATTCTTTTTTAATACACACCCACTAAAACTTTTAGAATGAATAGCCATCTGAATAGCGAAATTACTCTTAAAGATTGAAAATTGAGTTACTCTTTTCCAAAACTGGCTCAATTTTCATTCTTTAAAATTCATTCCAAAAAAATGTAAAGAACTTATGATTATTAACGAAGTTTTTAATATTACAATAGAAATAAGATTTAATCTCTCGAATACATCGCTTTGTTGCTGTTGTTTTTAAAAAACATACAGAGATTGCAGACGATCGAGAAGCCCCTCGTCCGAGCGTTAGCTTTGAATTTGGCGTTTTCTTCTGATGCTCGAGGGAGAGTCTGAGGCTCGTTGCCAGAGTCTGTCGCTGATGGTGCTGTCGAATGCCAGAAGCGTCTTTCCCTCACGTTTGACCTTTTCTGGCGCGCGATGAGGGAGGAGGATCAGAGAGCGTCTCTTCGCCTCAACGATTCTCGCCGTCCACTGTGTGCCTGGTAATGGCCTTTATGTAACGCCCTGACATTCTCGGGTGGCTGGACGACCTCCATAATGCAGAGCATATAACGCTCCGTTCTTACGCCGCAGGATCGCTTCTTCAATCAGGATCTACGAGTTCGATGCGCGATATCCCAAGCGGACAGTAATCGAGGAAGGAATGCCGGATTTGGAATTACAATATCGGGTTAAGGGTCGAGCACAGAAAATGGGGTCGAAGGGACATGTAGGTACATACCTAAAATGTTGCTCTTGAAGATTGGAGATATCGTCACACGGATGAAACTTGATGGGTTGATAAGGTTGGCAGAAAAATCAAACGAACGAGTAGTTAATTAGGTCAAAGATTAAAACTACAGTTTATTAAAATGTTAAAAAGAAATTAAAATTAGTTCTTTGTTAATGTACAATGAACGTTTCGAATACATCAAATCTTTTTAAATAACAATAGAAAATAAATTAAATTAAGAGTTTGGAAAAATAAATAAAATACATGAAACCTTAATATAATTAAAATGTTGGAGAGTCGATATAAAAATATAAATAAATTCTCTTTCCAACATTTTATTAATTAATTACTCGTTTGATCTTTCTATTAATTTCATTACATTTACTTTGCAATTTTGTAAGAAATTTTATAGTAGGATATTATTGATGATAGGTAGGATATTATTGATGATGGGTTGTAATTCTTTTTTCGCAAGATTATCTTCTCGAATTGTATACAATACAACCTTACTGTCGATTACTGTGTATGTTTCTACTACTGCTGCTTATGTTATTTCTATTAAGACTCGCGTAGAAGATTAACGCGATTAATCGTAAACGCATTAAAGGATTACCGCGTTGCGACGAGAGAAAGAAAGGGGTTCGCGTTTAGGAACGAGATGTACTTCGGTGGCGAGACGACGAAAGCCCGCGTTAATTAAGGTTTCTTAGCAGACGAGGCGAAGCAGACGACGCGTGTGTAATTGTGCATTCGCCTGTCGGCAGCCTCTGTCGTGAAGGCTTTGTCCCGAGAAACCAGACTGGATCTTAAGACCTAAGTTCGCCCGCACGCCTATGGACAATGGCAGTGGAGGTCTACTCTACAATACAGTTCTGCTTATAGTATTTCTGAAACGCGAATTCTGCTTTCTCGATATCATCTCTCCTATTTCTGGCTCTCATATGCTGATTCCCCTATTTCTTTCCTCTCTTTCTCCATCTTTTTTGGTAGATATAAACACATCGACTGACGTCAGATATAATCGCCGAAATAAAGTTGATAATAGACGACGTTTGATAAATAAAATTGAAAATTTTTAGTATACATATTAAAAATTTTTCTTTATTGAAGAAATATTTATTTCTCACAGAAATTTTTTGGTAATATATTAATTTCTGTCCTTGTGTGTCCTAGTAGTGAAGTAAAATATGACTTTTTTAACTTTGAATACGTGCACGCAAACATCTGCTAGGAAAATAGCAGCTGCTAGAGGTATTTCGCGGGAGATACGGGGAATCGGTATATCAATTTAATGAAAATCAGTACCTCTGGAGGCCAGAGGACTTTCCTTGCAAGTGTGATTGATGAGGCGTGCTGCCTGAGCGCATTTATTGTGAGAGTAGATTAGCGTTGCTGTCGACGAAATATATTACGGCGGTATGTCGCGAGAATAATAAATGTAATTTAATGTGGCGCAAAGCTGGTACGACTCTCAGTGGATCGCCAGATCGTATACATTGCGCATTACGCGCGAATATTTGCGTCATATTTTTGAAAAAGAGCTAAATAGACATGCGCGCGAGATGCGGCCATTAATATCATAAAATTATAATTAATATAATTATTATAGCAGCAATTAAGAGTAAAATATGAAGTAAAATATGAAGAGGAATTTTTTTCTGGAATTTTAAAATAATTCGAAAAAAAGTCGACGAAGCTATTAATTCTTTAGATAATTTTCTATGAAACATTTTTATAGCAGACTTGATGTGATCATTCGTCAACGAGATAGCGCCATATATCCAAGAATACGAGATCTGCGACAGAAATACATGAATAAATCTCGATAAATTTGTGCGCGATAAAGATCAGGGTAACGGTCGAGAATTGGAATTGTCGATTATATCCTACGGTATGGTAAATCATGACGACATTATTTCGGAGGAGGTTGCATTATTCGCAGATGCGATCTCCGGCGTTTGGTCTCCGAATCCCTTATCTATACCTAGTGTCATCCTGCAGAACGTGCACTACCGCAATAGAGAAATAGCAAGGAGCAAGTTAGATTTCTTGGTAAACTTTCTTCCTTTGCGCGTGAAATTAAATTGTCATATTGCGTGAAAGCGAAATGACGTCCAGCGATTAAATTATCACGTTACGAAAAATTCATTTTATGCGGTCAACATTAAATATCCATCTGCGAAATATACTTTGTGCGCGAAATATACTTCTTCCATGATATCTAATTTACACTTGTTAGATGTATGAAAAGAGCAATATAGTAACTCAAGCCTTTAAATTAAATATTTTGTTATTTTTAACTCCCTTAATGTATCAAAATGTAAATCCATTTCTGTGATTAATTTCAAAATAAACATCGTTTTCATATTAACATATATATATATATATATACTTAGTAAATAATAAACTAAATTTGAATCAAATTTGATACATTTTCTTAAATTACTTATTATTATCGCCAGTCAAATTTAGTCAAATTAACGTTTTAAATTAGGAGCAATGGCGATCTGTAGAAATGAAAAATAATTCCAATTGTATAATCTGACAATTGAATAATCTGACTTAAGAACTCAACAGTGTATCTTAATAATAAAGTTTCGAGAGTTACGCACTAATAATATCATGCTGGGCCTTCACCTCTTGTCGACGATCTTTATCGTGCATTCTCGTCGTCGACACTTAAGTCGCGCTATATGGAAACGCACCCTCAGGATTGCTCTTATCGGCATCTATTCCGTCGTACCGACGCCCATTCCCCATCCTCCTGGTCTTATCTCGTGGCGGCTCGCGTGAAAATCCTCTTTAGTCCCGGTGTTTTTCTAAAGACAATACCTCCTAAAAAGGTAACAAACTTTTTAGTAGCTGCAAGAAGGAAACCTCGAACGAGCGAGCTTTTCTCATAGTTTCCGTCACATCTTATTCTTTCCGCGTAAAAACGCCCTGTAAGTACGTAAAGTACATATGTATATCTGACTGCGAAAGCTTTATGCTTAAACTTGCAACATTTTGTCAGATCGCATATGAATATATGAGTGTGACATTATTCAAAAATTTATGCACGTTATACAGATGAACAAAGAAAAGTTTACAGAAAGGACGATTTTGTTAGAGTCTAAAAATTTAATTATTATAAATACAGATCTAAAAATAACTTTGTTTGGAACATCAAAATAATTATCTAAAAAATCCAAGCAATGAAATCCAATAAAAATTTGGCTAGAATGGAAATCTAATTTTATATTAAAATTATTATATAAGAAATATTCAAATAGTTGTTAGAATGTTAAAACTTTTTGCAGCATAGCTTGAGATTTCTATAAAATAAATTTGGTGGTTTAATAAAATTATTTTTAGATCAGTAGATATTTTAGTCTTAGATACTTTACTAAAATCGCATTCTCTATGGGAATATTTTATCTTCTGGCAACTTCTCTGAATTGAAAGTAAATGTATGAAAATCATTGTTACTCAACAGCCTCGGGCGAAATGGTATAAAGTTTTGCGGAATAAATGAGAGTATCGTTAAAGGGAATACGATAGCGCGACACCAAAGAAAATTGCAGAGAGAGGCAGGCTCAAATTAGCTATTAATAATGAAAAAGTTTCCTAACGGAGCCGAGTGAAATCAACGCTCTCGATAGCGTCGCGGAATACTTTCGGTCGCGTTTCTGGCAAACTATCGCGGCGGTGGTCTTCCTTTCGCGCGCTACCAGCCACGTCAGACGAGTTCATTACGGTTGCAATGCGGCTAACAAGATTTCGCTGGTTGTCGTAACGAGCTCTCCTGAGTCGTAATTCAAAAGTTGATTCGAGTAGCTGCAATTTATTGCTCCGCGCACTCTGGACCAAGACTTTTTCTCGCGGAAAAGGTCGGGAGCGGTGGGCGGGCTGGACGCGGCGGGACGTGAAACGTCAGGGACGAGGAAACTCGTCGCCGCGATAAGGGAAATTGCATTAAACATCGTGGGCACGTGCGGAGAGCGCGAAGAAAGGAAGTCCTCCGGGAGTCGTCGATATCGGGCACCCTTGCTGCGAATTGACGCGCCTCAGGTTTGTTAATGCAGGGGATTCGCGAATCGAGCTCTCAAATCATAGAATTATGGACGAAATTTTAATGACTCTGCCCAGAGTTAAGGGCCGTGCTTTTGAACTGAATTGTCCACCATAAAAAATTCAACGAATTTTAAACAGAAGGGCACTCAGTTTCTTATTACTTCTAACGTGTGACACGTTTAATGTTTATAATAAAATTAAAATAATATCCACATGTAAAAAAAACTTTTTGGAATCAAATTAGATTTGATTTTCTTAAAAAATTCTGGATTCTGGTTGAGTAATTTATGAAGATCTCTGAAATATAATAAGAAGTAAACAAATTTGAGATCTTATTTGTTCTCCCCAACGTCTTTTTAAGTATTTTCGATTTATTTTATATTATAATTGCGAAAAATATTCAAATACTTTGAATATTTATAATTACAAGTACATAAATAAATACTTGTATTTATTTATATATTTGTAAATGAAATTTAAATACTCGAAGTGTTTTCAAGGATTCTATTCAAATTTTTCAAGTTACATGAATGTTTTAAATAGCACATCCTATATCTGGAAAAATTTTGACAAATTTCTATGTACGTATTTTTATATAAATTATATATTTGAATTTAGTTCTTGACGTGATTTATATTCTAAAGTCTTAATTTCTTGTCTTGAAATGTGTACATAAAATATACAAGTTATCAATAGATTTCGTAATGCATGTAACATAAAAATATTTATCCTGTCTGTTGCTATGAAATAAAATTATTACGATCAAGTAAGATATATAAAATATTAGAAAACGGAACGAGAGCGACAATTTCTTCAAGCAGGTTGAATTTTTAGATACGTAAAACATACGAATCTAGAAAAGATCAGGGAGAACGCCTGATGTGGACAAAGATTTGTGGACAAAGATTTCATTCATCAAAATTTTCGTGGATGACATGAATGTTATCGCGGAGATAAGACCGTTTATTCGGCTGTATGGGAGAGTAATAGAGGAAGTGAGTGAGAGAGAGAGAGAGAGAGAGAGAGAGAAAGAAAGAGAAAGAGAGAGAAAAGACACGTCTGGTGGAATCTGATCGATAACGGATTACGAATTGCATTTGGCTGGATCGGAAGTTACGATCGCACGGTGGTTCGGCAATCCTTTTCCGAACTTAGCAATCCGCTTAACTTCGACTGCAGATTCGACTGCAAAACTTATCGGATCGAACCGGCGCAGCACGATACGAAATCGCATCCATATATATAATCTGTACGAATTGTAACACACGGCCGATTCTCGTTCCCGATACCCGGGACGCAGATATATCCGCTAAATGTAGTTTTCATGACTTCGCGCGTCTCTCATTCGGCTTTCTCTCGATTAACATCATCCATATTGCGACGAAACATTTTCGTTGCCGTATAAAATCGTGATGAGAAACATATAATGACTGACTCTTAATTGCAATCGATATAAAATTTCTTTTTTTTTCCATATCTGTAACATCAAAATTCTTAATACTAATGGCTATAGCACGCAAAATGCATAAGCGTATCTAACACATAAAATCGTCTAGACCAATAAATACGTTATGTAAATCAATATAGCGATTTTATGCTGAATACTTATTGGTCCAATTTATGGACGAGCTTATGTTACATGAAAAGAATGACTTCGCTGAAGTATCTAAAAATTTAACTAGATATACATCTGAAAATAATTTTCGGACGATCATTACTCAGTAAGTAATTTTGCAATAATACTGCAAAAAGTTTTAACGTTCTAGCAACTAGCTTGAACGTCTTACATAATTATTTTGATGATTCAAACAAAATTATTTTTTAATCTGTGTCTAACTGAATTTTTAGATATTTCAGCAAAACCGTTTTGTCTATGCTATGATTATGCATTTTATGCAACATTATTTTATCCTTAAATCCTTAAATATTATGAGAACAATACACTGATATGATATACTAGTCCAATTCGGTTACTTTCATAAAAATGAACACGTGAAAACATTTTTTACTCAAAACATCAGATATTAACGAACGTAATATTGTTAAATTTATAATGTAAAAGTATAAGTCCAAAGATATTTTAATCATCTATCATTTTTATAAATCGCTGTTCCTATTCAATACGTCGTTAATTGAACTAAAATTTAACTTAAATATAGAAAATGTATTAAATTTGATTTATTAAGTTTATACGTTAATGTGAACATCGTTTTCATTAAAACTAATTACAGAAATGTATTAATTTACATTTTGACATACATAGAAGTTAAAGGTAAACAAAATGTTATTTAATTCAAGAAAAGTTACCACCGTTTCTTTCATATCTAATAGTGTAAATGCAGCCAAAGCAAATATATATATCTTTATTACCAAAAAGTTATAAGCAATGAGAAAAGTATCGGAAAAATTTATTTTTTCGATAAAAAAAAACCTCAAACTTTAGAATCTGACGAAGCTGCGCTCCTGTTTCGCGCGTCCCGACATAAGTATATCTGCAAGAATTCCTGCCACACGCGTCGTTAGAATTTCATTAGGAACATGTGTACGTGCGGTCGCCTCGCCTCGCCTAGTCGTCCGGGTTACATTCCTTCATTTCCGGCCCTGGGCGCGTTTCCTGCGCCCGCGGCGGGCAGATAGCGCGTGCACCCTGTTCCACATATATTTCCGGCATTCGTTCCCCGGCTTTCCGCTCAAAACGGGACTGGAACACCCGAGAAATCATACGCCTTCCTATCGCGATATGTG
>Ga0157364_1003580_pt1 | contig 15111 bp, 10 predicted proteins | sample AttsexASBM2_FD_111476 | JGI IMG/M metagenome (GOLD analysis project Ga0157364, IMG submission 111476) | Fungus gardens microbial communities from leaf cutter ant in Ribeirão Preto, State of São Paulo, Brazil - Atta sexdens ASBM2 | ecosystem: Host-associated > Fungi > Mycelium > Unclassified ... | reverse complement strand
TTTGAGTTATGTTACTTTTGATGAATTATTTTGATTTTATAATTTTTTAGGATCATTTAAAATCATCATAATTCAAAAAGGATGATTTTTTTAGGAGTTGAAACAAAAATGACAAAAATAATATTTATGTTTCTCAAAATAGATGATTTTTTTATTAACATTATTTGAGTCAATAATTTTCTGTTAAAAAAGTTCTTCCCCTTTTTCGAAAAACTTAAGCGTATTACTTTTCAAGTAATGAGACGACATAAATTGTGCAATTGTTATCTATACAATTTTGCTACCATTATGTCTATTTTTCTGATGTAACAAAAATATAATACAGAATAGCCGATATTTTCCTTTTAAAAAAAAAACATCAATTGTACATATCCTGAGAATTTATTAAATATAAAGAATTTATTAAAAAGAAATGTAGAAATGTTGAATCCAAATCCTCTGTATTTAGCATGATGTTATAATATAATCATAATTTCAGAAAACAAAAAATTGTTTCATATACATAGAACAACAATTTGTTGCGTATCTAATGAGCGGACACTATATAACATGTATTAAAGATAGTACCTAAGCTCCTTTGATTTCCCTTTGGCATTTAGGAATAATTCAAGTACGAGAGGGTTAAATGCAAGAGATAATGGCCGGAATCTGCGACGGACGCTTGGTCCATCAACGTACCTACTATACCCACGCATAAATTGCTTATCGCGTTCATCCAACCCTCGCCCGATTAGATAATTAGTCAAGGCATTCGATCACCTATAAGCCCTTTCAACTTTCTACTGACACCATTATCGAACAATGATCGCACTGTTCCGGTCGTTGAGAGAGAAAAAGAGAGACAAGATAGACCGGATCGATTGTGCTACGCGTCGCGAAGACTCGTTTTGCGGCGCAGCAAAACAAAAACAAAAAGATAACAAGAAGCCGCACAACTTTGTCACACGGATCTGCTATCCGCGCAAAGTAGAACAAGATTAGAAAATTTCCGCAGTTCTATGAAATATATTATATACTGATACGTAGATTAGTTGTCATTTGTGATGAAGGTAAACACGATTTCCGTGTTTATCAGTAACGTAACCGAAGTTACACGAGGCAAAACTTTCCGCACTTTGATAAATTTTACATTCTAATCATCCCATTGCGCGTAAAAGAGATGCCAAGAAGAGATCCTGGCTGAATTAAATTGATAATTAGACAATTCAACAGAAAAAATAATTATTTAATATCTATATTCTTAATTTATATTAATATTATATTAATAAAAATTATATTAATAAAAATCTTGTTGTATTTGATACATTTCGAATTTATTAATTAAGATTAATAAATATTTCACATTGTATTTTTTTAATATTAATATCATATACATATTAGTTTAATAATCAACAATATGATAATCACTTGGCAACTAAATTATTAATAATAATCACGTAAGTCTTTCATGTTGTCTCTCTCTTTTAATAATATTTTACATAAAATAAATCATTTTTTATACATTGAGAATTTATCGAATATATTAAATTTAAAAAAATGTCTATATTGCATTTTTTATGCGATATTAATATCATATATTTTAATCAACAATCACTTAACAATACTAGATTTTTTGCATGAATGCTAATCGCGTCCTGTCACTTCTTTCTCTCAATAATGCATTTCGCGTGAAATACATCGTTTTTATATGCTAAGAATTTATCGATTAAATTTAATAAATTTTTTCGTGATATTAACATTTTTCATGATATAACGTTTTTCGTAATACGTATATTAATATCACAGGTTTAATCGACAATCATTTGACGACTAGATTTTTTTTAATGAATGCTAATTATATCCTTTCTCTAAATGATGTGTTTCATATAAAATAAATTGTTCTTCATATGCTGAGAATTTATCGATTAAATCTAAAAAATATTTTCTGCGATATATACTATAATATTTTTTAATATTAATATCATATATTAGATTAATTAACAACATGGCAATCACTTGGCAATACTAGATTATGAATTATTGATAATCATCATGTCTCTCCTGTTATATCTTTTAATATATTTTGCGTGAAATATAAATCACTTTTTACACGCTGAGAATTTATCGATTAAGTTAAATAAATTTTCCCACATGTCATTTTTTATGTAATATTAATATCATACATTAATTTAACAACAACATGGTAACTTGGCAGTACTATATTATTACGAATTAATGATAACTACGTTTCTGCTGTTATGTCTCGTAATAAATGTATTTCGCGTGGAATAAAAACGGTAGAAATGTTATGTGCCTACTTTCGCGAGCGCGCAGGAAATACCTCGCTACCGCAGAAGAACGAGAAAACAGGAAATACCGTCTCTTTTGCGGTTTAATTCTGTATCTCGACATATGGCGACCTATTCTAGTTGCAACGCTTTATCAATAAGACAATTGCGACAGCCAATTACACGCGAATGGTGTGCTGCCGTTAGATATTATTAATGTCGAACGCATTACATAGACCGTTTCGAAATCTGTGTGAATGCTAGAAAGTATAAATATTGAGAGACTTTTAACGTTACATAAATTTTTCACATTTTCTTATTTCCTATGTCGCATAATCTATACACTGAAAAAAATGATGTTATACCAAACAGCATTGTTTTAATTGAAAACAATTTCGTTAATTCATAATACTATTAATATAAATACGTTATACTCTTATGTTATTTTAATAAAATGTTATTTATTTCATTAATAGTGAATTACTGAATTAACAAAATTATTTTCAATTAAAACAATACTGTTGATACACAATTTTTTTACAATGTATAAAAAATGTCTGGTTATTTTCAAAAAATAAGCAAATAAATGAAAGTAAATCATATGATCTACTTATGATCGCATATTTTCTATATTCTATATACAGTGATTATGCATGACATAGTTGTTTTTCTGATCTCGCGATTTATTAATCACACACATTGGAAATGTTATCAACTTAAAGAAATTTGTCCTTGAAAAATTAAAGTGTGCTTCAATCTATGCGGTAAGACACGTTCGATTTGCGCAAAACCGGCGCATTATATTACGTTAAACGTCATGAGCAGATAACAAGCACGATTGTGTTTATCACGATCGTCGTTATCGTAGCGCTAGTTGTCGGAGGTCGTCGTTATCGCAGCCGCTGTTCCACCAATTCTCCAATTAAAATTCACGAGCAATGTCACAATTATACACACGATTAATAATTTAGTTATCGATTTCAGACGATGATGTAAAAGATTAAAAATTACTCGTTAAATTATCAGTGTGATACAGCCTTTACAATCGAGTAAATTTTGTGTGAAAAAAGCTATTTTGATATCAAAAATCTGTTAGTTGAAGCAGCCGTTTTATAAATATAATAGGTAGAAAAAAATTTTTTGCTGAAATATCTAAAAATAGTAAAAATATAGCTACATTGGAAAACGAATATGAATTAATTGACAGTTTGATTGAAAATTAACAAATCAGAATTTTTTGGTTGAATCTATTATAATTTTAATTGAAATAATTCAGAATTTTGATCGCTATGATCAGAATCTTCTGATTCATTTATTTTCAATCAGAAATTTTTTCAATGTACAGATCTAAAAATAATTTTGCTGTATCATCAAAATATTTATGTAGGATAGCTAAAGCTCAAGATGGCTAAAGTTTACTTTTAAAATTTTTTGCAACATTGCTTATGACGCTTCAGTCTTACATAATTATTAGGGAAAAAGTTCGTAGCGTTTTTCCCGTTACATCTAACGGGAAAAACGCCACGAACTTTTTCCTATACCTAATATTTTGATAGTGCAACAAAATTTCAGATCTATATCTAATCAGATCTATATCCAACTAAATTTTTATTCCAGCAAAGTCATTCTTTGTGTGTATACTGAAAAAAATACTATATTTTAATAAATATTTATTTGAATAGTTTTAAGTAAATATTTACTAGATGTTAATACAAGAACCGTTAATTTGATTTGACTACATTTTTTTTGATTTTATAAATCTTAATATATTATTCAAATAAATATGTATTGAGATTTAATAAATTTTTTCTTTAGAATAAATTCATGTTTGGTATATTGATAATTATTTTGTATCACAAAATATTACACCTATATTATACATTTTTTCCAGAAAATATTCTAGAACTTATCTGTCAATTTATTGTAAAAAATCTTTGCTTTTCTATATTCACTAATTTTTATCACTAGTATTCTGTTTAGACAATTTATATTTCTTAATAAATAACGACCGAATTTTTCCGCGACTTATCGCGCGTTGTGAGAACAAAACAAAAATATGAAAGATGGTAAAGGATTATGCAAACGATTATAGTCACGATATCTTTATATCGAGCGGAAAATTACTAATTTACAGTCCGACACAATTTGCCTAATCGAAATACCCTTCCATCATCGCCAGTGCGATGGGATCGTTTTGATTAAACGTAGATACAGCTATTTGATCAAAGTGGAGTTGAACTGAATTGAAGCTTTGCGAAGATCTGTGAAAAATCCGCTGACGCAGCGGCGCTATGACGCAACCGGAAAAATCTCTCGCCGTAACAATTTCATACGATGTTGTAATAATTCCGTTAAGATCAAATAGCTTCCAAATACAGCAAAATCGAATAAATGATTAAAATTCATATTAACGAGAAAATCGAGAAAACATAAAATATAATATTTTTTTAAACAGGACATTCAAATAGGTATCGCTATATATAATATTTTGTAATGTTAAGTATTTCATAATATAATATATTACCACGTAAATAATCAGACAAATAAAATAGACAAAAAAATTTACACTTTATCTTTGATGTAATTCTTTTAAAGTCCGCACAACAAGATACCATTTATATAATTAACTACAATGTATGTACATGTACATCTAAATAAATGTAATTCGATATATTTATGTTTTATAGTTATGTTTTTATTTAACATGATTGTCTATTTTCAAGTGTTCTTATTTCACTATCTAGTCACCGAGAAACGGACAGAAAGAGAGAGATATGCAAACGGATGTGCAACAAGTAAACGTTAATCGTCACGATCTTAAATCCGTATCAAACTACGGGTTAACAATTAAAACAAGAGTATACAGAGTTTTGAATAACACATAACATATAACAATAAGAAAATGAATCATTCAAAGTTCTTCATTTCCTTCCTTCCTATGAAATAAAAGATTGATTGACTTTCTTATGCATTATGCGTTATGTACAGGTCTGTGACCTTATGATTGACGGTTGCACGGTTTTATTTCAGTCAATCACGATGAATTTCACTGCTTCGTAATTGGCTAAAATAAAGCAAGGCAACTATCAATCGTAATTGCTAATTCATAACCTAATACGGAAATAATTAAGACTAAATCTTGATCACGTACATTCCTCGACAAGTTGACCTCAAAATACGATTTAACAAATATTACTGCGTTCTAATAACTAGAATCTATTCGGAACGCAGAACTCTTATTTAGAAAAAAATAAAAAACACTCACGGAAAGAACAGTTTTACTAAAGTATTCAAAAACTTAGATACGGATTTGAAAATAATATTGGATCATTTTATTTTAATGAAATAAAACTATTTCGAAAACTAAATCGAAATCTTCATGCTCAACAAAATTATTTTCAGATTTGTAACTAATTAAATTTTTACTTCAGCAAAATTGTTCTTTCCATGCTGTAACAAGGAATTCGAGCTTTGCTAGACTTTGCCAAAAACAAAGTATCCATTTTTATCTTCAAAAAGCATACTTTGCACCGTTATTGAATAATAAAATATCCCAATGTATCCACCACCGATAGATTATCTTTGAATGTAAAAAATTTGATCGTGGATGTAAAAAATTTGATCATGGATGTAAAAATGAATGATTTTCCATCGTGATGTCATACATTTGAGAATCCGCCTGCAAAGGTAATCTCGCTGGTTTTGTCGGCGACGCATGCAGAAAAGGACGTGCAACAAGTCCTCGTCAATGGCCTCTTTCGGACATTCCTCCTCTTCCGACATCACTACGTCAGCAGTGACGCATGACTTCCGCTACGTCACACCGACGCGCCAACGCTCGATGACGTACAACTTTCCTCGTGCATACCGCAACCCTCCCACGCAATCCATCCCCGCAACACATCACCCTTCTGTGCAGTTTACTGCAAATACCATCCGATCGCATCGGTTATTAATTATTACGTGAACAGCAAATATTGAAATGTGCGATGATGCAAGAAAGCGGAAATTCTAGAAACACGTACCGTTATTTAGAGTTATGCGCGTTTCGTGGAATGGACGAAAATTGCAATTAATGAATCGTCATAAACGATCAAACGTATTCGTGCAACTCAAAGTCACGAAGCACAAACGTTACCAATCCAACGATAACGCTTTTTAATATTAAATTCTCGATTTTTAAAAAATAAATGAGATTTAATATCTACTTCATTTCACTTAACAGGTATAATACACTTAACCCGTAATATACATATTTTTTGTGACGCTAAAAAAACATGTGGGATCCTTGGAGAACCCACTAAAGTTTTTTATAATTAGTTTTAAAAGTTTTAAAAATTTCAACTATATAAAAAATTGCAACATTTAAACTTCGAATAACTACAATATGATAAGCCTGTGATACGTGAATAAAAACGAAACTATAGATCTGTTCTTTAGGTCCTTTACTCTTCAAATAAACGTATATTATGTCACTTCAACGTAGATTGCATCAGTTCAGACAGTGCAGGAATAAAGAATAGACCTTATAAAAAAATAAGAAAAATTGTGCAACATAAAATTATTCTAAATTATTTAAAATTATATTATTTAAAAATTAAGAAAGTACCTCGAGGTCACCAAGATTTATACGTTCCAGGTACAGGTTAAAGATCATTTAATAATCTTAATATTTATATATTTATACAAAATAGACTAATAAATCTTCGGCGTTAATTATACATTTCCTACATATATAATTTAAATAGGCAAATATCTTGACACTGCTGACAATAATCGACAAATCAGGAAGTAAAGAGTCTGTGAGATTTAAATCCTAAGGAATTCTAAAGAAACTTCACAATGATGGAAGCAGACGGACGCACCTATCTATCCCGCTCTTTCTTTCTCTCTCGGATCCTTTGTGTACTTGTGACTCGGGAAGAAAAGTGGGAATAGCGGGACGTTAAAGAGAGAAGGGCAGAGAAGGGAATGGAACAGAGAGAGGAAGGGAGACGCGAAAGTCCCTATTGATTTCCTGCCGAGAGTGGGCCGAGAGTGGGCTAACCAAGGGAGGATTAGGTATCGGCTCGTCTCTCCGCAGCGTCTCTTTCATCCCTCTGCCACCCTTCTTCGTTTCTTCGATGAGTAATTTAGCAAACGAGCTGTCCAAACGAGAGTAGAAGACCACCGAGAAGTATAACGAATAAAACAGAGAAACTTCTTACAGAGTAAAAAAGAGATGCATAAGTTTCGTAAGGCTAAAATTTAATCTGCCTAAACTCGAGTCAATAAAAAGCTGCCTGTGATTATAAATTCTGAAATTTCTCGTAAATCACTTAGAACAAGAAAAAAATTTTTGAATACTGTTAATGTGATGCACACACAATAATATAACATAGAACGAATAATGTCAAAGTACAATGTACAATACTCGTGTGATTAATTGTGGAATTCAAAAATTACCACAAACACGGCTCGTTAGAATCAACCAATAAATCTAAAAAAGTTAGCAAATTTCGCAAACGTTCTGTACGCTGGTACAGAAGTATACGCCGAGATGATAAAACCGAGACGAGTGAAATTATATTGGATTGAAAAAAAAAATCGGCGTCAGGAGAAAGAGAAAGAATCGAAAAAGAATGTCAGCGTATCTTCTATGTGCCTCCCAGTGCCTCTATTTCTCTCTTTCTCTCTCTCAACTGACCTCCTCTCCATCTCTCTTCCTCCGCGGACCTGTCGTGTCCTACATCCTGCTCGCTCTTCGAAGCCGGTCGAAGCTTCGCGGTGGTAAACGGCGTAGCTACAACGTGCCGACGAGAGAATGAGAGCGGCGGCGACGGCGGCAACCACTCTCGTCGTATTGGTCGCACGGCAGTTCTGTAGTACGAGCGATAGTGATGGTAGTAGTAGTAGTACCACCGCAGACCTGCCCACGACGAGAGTAAACGGCGAGAGTATTATTAGCAGTAGCGTCGACACGCGACTATCGTCACTACGCGACCTGTAATCGTGCCGCGCCGATATCGACGTATTGGTCGCGCCGACGACGCCGACGCCGACGCCGACGCCGCGCCGATCATACGCGCCGGTTACAGGTAGGTGTACCTCCGTAATGCTACTATGATGTAATACGCGTATAATAAGCGGAATAATGACGATGTTTTTTCGGCATACGGCCGTCGTTTATCCTCGATATTGCCGAGATATAGCGTGAGAAATAGCAAAAGAAGCACCGTGAATAATAACATTGGCATTTTGCCATGCACGATTATCGTATCTAATATTCCATATACTTTTATTGTAATTAGAGCGTTACTGTTTTCTTTAATCGCAACGATATAAAATGTTAAAAGTCTATTATTTAAATAAATATTATCAATCATGAGAATATATTATAATCGATTCTTTATTTCGATATTATAATGATTTTTTTTTCCCTGATTACATCAAAATCTATTTTCCTTATTATTTATCCTATCATTCTGAGTTTCTTTTTCTTTAATTGCGTTGTGTTATAAAATATCTTTGAAAAACTGTTATTTAGTATATAAATATTATATATATTTATAAATATTATCAATCATCAACTTTATATAAATTTCTTGCTGCAATGATTTCCTTTCCTAACTACTCGAAAGTGAAATCTATTTGTTTTCTTTATTAGTTGCTCAATCGTTCTAACTTTTTTTTTCTTTAATTGCAATATATTATAAAATGTCTTTGAAAAATTGTTATTAGAATAAATATTATCAATCATTAATTTTATAAATCATAAATTTTTTGTTGCAACGATTTCTTTCCTTGATTGTTTGAAAGTGAAATCTATCTACTTTCTTTACTCTAGCATTCTAAGTTTCTGTTTCCTTTAATTGTAATATGTTATAAAATATCTTTAAAAAACTGTTTCAATAAATATTATCAGCCATCAATTTTACAATTGATTTTTTTTTCACAATATTTCTTTCCTTAGTTATTTGAATATATTTTCCTATATATTATCCTTATTATTTACTCTATCATTTTTTACTAAATCTTTTTTTATTTTTTTTCTATTCTTAGCATTCCAAATGATCATTTCCATTCAAAACATACAATAAACTTTGTTCTAATCTATTTTTAGTAAACGGCAATTGTTGTCTCCCCTCATTCGATAACATCGATGATGTTATCTCAGAGAGACCTAAGCGGAGTAATTGATGCCCGTCGAGCCGCCCGTCAACGCGTGTAACCGATTTCTTGCAGGGATTAGAGAGCCCGACAAGACGTTTAGATGAGCGACGATTATGCAACGATTCGTGACCGATCTGCACATGCGTTGGATCGCAGCGATCGTCCATAATGCGATTATATGCCTGATTATAGGTTCCTCGTAATTGGATCGTTTCTAAGCTAGAGTTTAACTGGGTTAACCTTTACCATGAAATACCTCGCCACGGAGAAATTCGTCGCGACAAGTTTTCGTTCGAAGGAACTGACTGCGATTCCACCTTTCCTTCGGCCCTGTGACTTTATCATCCTAACATTATCCGTATCAGCGTATTAAAGTTATCGAAATTATTCTCTGAATGCGAATCTTTACACACGGATTGCACGCACATCACCAATCCGTAAATAACAAATTTTAGAGCTGGAATATAAACCATAAATCCGCATCTCCTCTTCTCGCCTGCGGCTGCTTTCATTTCGCAACAATTACAATATATTGTCAATATAAATCATGGAATAATCAGATCGATAGACTACTAGCTGTCACTTGCCAAAGATAATAATCGTCTTTAATATTTATTTAATATATTGATATTTTCGTTAAGCTATCGTATTTCGATAAAATCTTTCTCACATATCTTCACGCGATCGTGCAACAGTTGCAAATGAAAAAACATCTCATACGTATCATAAATGCACAAGTATAAACTTTAAAAATATATTTATCTCTAAATGATATTCGATTTTAGAGAAAGTTTTAAAAAAAGATATTCTTTGGATTATTTACATACTGATTTATATACTATACATAATTATAAATTTATATACTATATATAATTATATACTATATATAATTATAAATATTTTATAAATTATATATGCAGAATTTAATAATCTAAATTATTAAATAGCAAGTGACTTTCGCATATATTAACAACCTTTAGTCTGCGGTTCAGATTTTTTTTGAAAAAATAAAATTTCACTCTCAAATTTTATTTATTTTTGCTCAAATTTCAATAAAGATTTTTTTTATAATAAAGATTTTTATATTCAAAAAATTATTTAATAATATAACAGAAATGCTGGAAATTAAATCTAACATTTTTTTAAGCATAGAATAGTAAAAACTTGGACAAAAAAGATTCAAATTATGAACGGATCCCCCAATATATTGGGAAATGAAAAGGAAACGTGAATATTGTATTTGCATGGCGTGAAAGAGAAAGAGAAAGAGAGAGAGAGAGAGAGAGAGAGAGAGAGAGAGAGCAATAGGAAACATGTTGTAAACGATAATATCGAGTTCCATAATAATAGCGTTCATCCGTAATAACCGCAAAACAGCGCGATCAAAATCTCTTTTACTGATAAACATGCACACACGCGTGCGAACACGTGGAGAAATCAACAGCGGTTACACATTCGACTGTTAACTGATAATTGGTTTACATATCATTTAAATCGGTCACCCTCGCCCGCTTTCCCTACATTATCGCGGCATAATAGATGTTATCGGCGTTGCGTGGCTCGCTTAGGAAATCAATTAATGCAGCTACCTCTCGGCAGATTTGTGTCAATCACATTGAGATATCATACAATGTGACGAGAGATATATCGCACGATTTAAACGTTCGCACTTCTATGATTCTACAAAATCATTATCCTAATTGGGAGCAGTAAGAGGATTCTAGGAATGCTATTCATCAATTACAATCACTTCCCGAGAAATCAAATGCTATTCTTGTACAAAAAGTGCAAGCGAAATATCAGCATAATATATTTTTTCCTGGCATATCATTTATATCAAATGTTATTTAATATAAATGCAAGAGTAAATTTTATTTTATTATTTATTGTAATAAAGAATTATTATCTATCATTATACTTATTTATATTTCAATCTAATTATATTCAGTTATAACATTCCGCAATCTTAAAATTCAAAAACTTGTTATATTTAAAAATATATATATCTTTAGATAAAAAATGATAAAAGTTTATGGAAAAAATGGTTTTGCTGATGTATCTAAAAATGTAGCTAAATATATATCTGAAGATAAATTTGTTTGGATCATTAAAGTAAGTATAGGACGAAATATTGGTTACTAGAACGTTGAAATTTTCTACATTACCATATCAACGTTTAATTAACTCTTTGTCTTCAGTCATATTTGTACACCCTTTTTACAATCTGGATTTTTTAATCACCCTAAGCTATTTTATTATTTTAGACTTTCAAAGAAAATGCTACAACAAATTCAGGATTTTTTTCAATATTTCTATTACATTAATGCACGGAATGCAAGAGATCTGGGTTCGATTCCCGAGGCAATATTTTTCGCAATAAGTTTATTATAGTTTTTTAAGATTAAATTTGGAAATTTGGAGGGATTATTAATATTTCAGATTGATGGCGTTGAAAGTCCGACAACCATATCGGCATGCAATTATTACTTCTAAAATTAATTCATTTAAATGTATATAATAGTTCATCTTAACATTCAGACCGTAGTGGCACTTCGTATTTAAAAATCTGTTACATTAACAAATAATTTACTCTATTATCTTAGAAAAAGGAATTAAACTTTTCTTTATAAGTTCACAAATTTCTCATCCTAAAATTCCATAATTTTTTGCCTGATTTTCAAACCGTAATTTTCCCTGACTTTTTAAATAATATTTTAAAATTTTATATATATTTGTCCTGATTTGGAAATCGTTAAATATTTTATTGAGAAATCAATTTAACATAGCAATATAAATTACTATTAATATTGCTAATACTGCTCATATTTTTAATTAGTAAGTTATTTATTAATTAGTAAGTTATTTATTTCAAAACTACGTAGATATGTATATTAAACTTCTAAACCAAGAATCTTAATTTTTTTAAAATTTTGCAAAATTTCCTGCCTTTTTCCTAATTTCTCTATTTCTAATTTAATAATTTAATATTTAATGCTAATCCTGTTTATTTCGGAGAAATTTGAGTGAAAAGCATCCAGATTGCACATGAAGGATTGAACGTTCTATAATTATTTTGATTCAATCAAATTGTGTTCAGATTTGTATGTAGCTAAATTTAATACTCCAGCAAAACTGTTTTTTCCATACTAGTATATTTTTATTAAAATATCTCACAAATATCTCACAGGCACATTTTATTTTTCACCTTATTTACTCGCGCTGCACTTTGCCGCATTTAAGTAACACGATAGTTTCAAACGTCACTTTGCGAAAAAAATGATCAGCATGATGTGACCAGATAATTTGAACTGTACGCGAGAGTTTGATTGCTTGGGGAACGTCTAATTCCCAGTCGGTGCAGTAGCGGCGCGCTTAAATAGTTTAGGGCACCGCATAGCTCAGCAATCGGCGCGCGTCTCCTGGCCGATAAATTCCCATATTCGTTTACGTTCGCCGGCACAAACACACAGACGGTAGATACGTGGGAAATCAATTAAAGGAAGCGCACGGAACATTTCGACGGGAAACAATGGACCCGTATTTATGAGTTCGCGGCCACACGCGACGCGGAGTCAAATCGAGTCGTCCATTTCGACTGATGGGGTCACTCGGGTTCCATTCCATTGTTGCACCGTTTATTGTAACTTTTTTTTTTTTGTAAAAACCCATGTACTCGCACACACAAATGTAATCTGTACTATTTTACTGACAAAAACACGATGGGCGTGTTTTGCGTAATCGCGTCAAAACGAGGCGTATTGTCGAAGAGAGGAAGTTTGATTTACTCGCGATTTATGTCGACGTCACGCGCGCGATAGATTTTCGTCCATTTGTACGCCTTTCGCGCTGGTTAACAATTTAACGCTTCGATGGCTGCGCGTTAAATGTTAGTGGGATTAATGACATCCGTTCATTACATCGTTAAGCGATAATGTATGCCGGCAGACTATCTTGTAGAATATTTTATTAATTATGGGATTAATATACATCGATATGAATATTAATACATATCATCGCAATATCGCAATCTCGTTCAATAACCATGTATAATGTATGTTTAATTCAATGAAATAGATTCACCGCATGTAACTTCCCATTCTCGAGCAGTACTGGCGCACGTATGTGCAATATTTCGCGAGATCTCGTGGACACTATACGTAAAATTTGTACAACCCTTATCGATTTCCCGTAAATCGGAGTCACGCACAGATGCGCAAAACGAGTGACTAGGGGTCAGCAAGATAATGCATCTACATCAGTGCACTACCATAGAGTGATTTAGTGGTGGTTACCCGAACTCTCTCCCCTCGACAATGAGTCACTGTTTCTCCTCCATCAAATACAATACCTACTCCGTAAGTGCGTCTATACGCCGAAGCGATCGAAGAGTGATATGGTAAGCTATGATTTACAAGCGCAACTTTTGCAGTATAAAGTCGTACAATTTTCAACTCGCCAACCGGAATTTACTACACGAGAGCTTCGAGAGATTTTATAGCGTTCCACAAAGATAAACACTAATTTCATCCCTTCGACTAAAAACAAATTCTTCTTGTACATTTTTCGTGAACAAAACAATTTACTAAATGTATATAAAATGTATATAAATGTATATAAAATCTATTAGAAAAATAACTGCCAATTTAATTCGTTTTAAAGTTTTTATGTTTAGTGATAAATCTACATCGACTAATCTCTATTGATTTTCTAAAAAGTTGTGTTTCTATAATCCATTATTCGCTCTCTTGCTCATCAACAAATTTTATAAATCATCAAATTTTATACTGACTGATTACACAATGACCTAACAGAAAACAGAAAATTAATTTATAAAAATAGATATTTATTTAATATGTATATAAAAAGAAGAATTTTGTAGAAGTATTTAAAAATTTAGCCAGATACAGAAAAAGTAATTTTGTTTGGACCATCAAAATAATTATGTAAATCTCTCAAATTGGTTGAAAACATTTCTAAAATGTTAGAACTTATATACATATATATGTATATAAGTATAATACTCATGATGCCAAAGCTGTATTTCTTTTATATTTCTGTACATTCATCAATAAACAATCAATCTTACTAGATTTATGTATCATATTAGATAAGATACGCTGATATAATCATCTGATAACACAGCAGAGATATAAATTCCAAATATGGCACGTGTTAATTACGTCGTGGCGACTTGACTGTCGCCCTTTTTGGTGAAAGGGTTCAGGTTCATCCCGATCACCAGCTCGACATAATCGAAGATCACGATGAAAAAGCAACACACAAGTTTTCTTCGTCGTCGATAGACGGAGTACGACCTATGGAGGTTTACCGAGACATTCTGCGTCCCGTTGAGTATGTGGGTCGCGAAATGCCGTACTCGCTAAATATACATCGGCGAGAAGAAGGGGACGCGAGCGATGAAGACGGAGTCACGAGCATTTCTCTCTCCTTGAGAGGCTCATTTACCTTCCAAGCAAAAGGAGTCCCCCGCCATAGCTCATTCCCTCCCCCATGTCTCTTCCATTCTTTCCTCCCTCTGTTTCCTCTCGCAACACACAGGGTGCTCCAGGCAGTTCTTCGCGTTTTCTTTTTATCAGATTCCCCTCCTACGTTAATTTACTTTGTAATATCTAATATCTTTGTAAGTACACTTCTGACAAAAGTTTAGACGATAAGTTGCCGTTATCTATTC
>Ga0157364_1003579_pt1 | contig 15111 bp, 7 predicted proteins | sample AttsexASBM2_FD_111476 | JGI IMG/M metagenome (GOLD analysis project Ga0157364, IMG submission 111476) | Fungus gardens microbial communities from leaf cutter ant in Ribeirão Preto, State of São Paulo, Brazil - Atta sexdens ASBM2 | ecosystem: Host-associated > Fungi > Mycelium > Unclassified ... | reverse complement strand
TAAAGCACTTTTATGTTTAGAATCTAAATCTAAAGAATTAGATTCTTACTTTTTATCTATACGGGGCAAACAGATTTTCTTCAATTCTAATATATAATAGAATTGTAATAATAATATTCTTACGCACGCACACACACACACACACACGCACACGCACACGCACACGCACACGCACGCACGCAAGCGATTGGCAAAAACTTTCGGGACACTGTGCGTGCGTACGTGCGTACGTGTGGGTGTGTGTGTACCATATATGGTATATATATATATGTGCATACATGACTATGCAGAAAGCTTTGTCAAATGGAATATTTTGAAAAACTTTAGTTTTTAATAATCCACACAGATAGAAATCTGACACGAAAACCGACGCGAGATTATAATATAAATAAAGATTTATATTATAAATGAAAATATGTATACATTGTTTTTATATTCTAAATTGTTTTGCTTAAAACTAATATTATCTTAGAATTATCTATTTGTTATCTATCATTATATTATAATTATCTATAACTATCTAGGTGAAACTTACAATTTTATCTTTTATTATATTTAGATAAATTAAAATGAAATCATCTTTATCTTATTTAAAATGTGTTTACGTATCATCTTATCTTTATCTTATCTTTAGCCAGATAATTTTGGATTATCTAAGCGCATCGCTGAATACGACGTGTAAATCTATGCACGTATAAATCTATGCCGATGGTTAACGTCCGGACTTCTCTCACCACCGCGAAGCGTGAAACACGCGAGACGCTCGCCGCGACCTAAAGAGCCATTTACACGCCGACTGTTAGCTTCTCGCGTCGGCTTTCGTGTCAGATTTCTATCTACGTGGATTATTAACCGGCTCGAGTCGCGTGCCAAGCTTCGCGAGAAGAGCCGTAGAACCTTCAGGAGGAAATCGACTGCGACCTCGCTCCTCATTCGTCGAAGTCAATCGAAGCCAAGCGCGAAACTAAATTATAAATTCTATATTCAGTACAAAACAAGGGAAATCGATATTGCGAAGGTTAATTAAAATGAAATTTAATCGCGATACATGATATCTTGAATCTTTTATTCTCTCTTAGCTCTCTAAATAGTATTTTCAGGGTGTTCTCCGTAAATTTATCGGTATCCACTTTAGTCTAATATTTCATAATGCTTCCCAGTTGTACCGTGATAGCATTATACTCAGTGGGAAGCAAACGTACAAGTGGATCGTTGAACTGATTGCCGATTTATCTTATAATCGCATTAAATCAGTGACGAAATCGGTCGTGCACACGGTAGAACGACGAGCATTTCGAAACATGTTTCATATCGATGCGCAACGATACGACTGAACAATAGACATTTTCTCTCTTTCTCTCCACTCTCTAGCTTTTTCTTTGTTTCTCTTTCTCTCTTTTTCTCTATGACTATTGGGATTTTTCGACGCATACATCGAAACATGTACCTCTCCCTCTCGCCGTATCGTATTTGCGTTGTTTGCCGGTGCGCGCGATATTGCTGGCGGACATGCTCCGGTGAACCGGGTAAATGCCGTAATTTATATCTGTGAAAGAATAGCGAAGTTAAAACAAACGTTAGATTGTTGCTCGCATATATCGCGAAACTCGACATCTTTCAGGCGCGATATACATTATCGCTTCTCCACAGCGTATTAAGAGAGACGATGACAATGCACGGTCTTGCCCGCATACAGAGCATATCTGATGAACATGTCATTCGCGGAACATGTCGATATGAGTCTTCGCGAAACACCTGTGAATCATTAGCGTAGCTATTGTCTAAGTCACGCTTGTTAAATACGCAAGATTATTTCCGCAACATCGATGGCAGTTGCCTGTTCCGTTTTCGTCCTGCGGCCATCAAACCCCGTTCCAAGGGACATAAAATACAATAAGTTCAAAATTGTACATAATGGCAATTTACCGTTGTCAGTTTAGAAGCTCATTTATGAAAGCTTAGAAGCAAATATTTGAATGAATTATAATGTCGCTTTTTTATTTCAAAAGTAATACAATTGAAAAAAATATTTTTTCGAGTTATTACTACGAATGAGGTTATTACTACGAATTTGGATAAATATTCGATCAATCATCAAAATTAAAATAACTTAAACTCATCAAAATCGTCAAAATGTCGCGAACCAAAAATTGGTGATTTAAAAAAGTTATCATAAGAATATATTCTTTACCGATATTATTTGATTAGTCAATAATTTTCTCTAAAGTTGAAAAATAATTTTTTCCTTTTCTGAGAGATTTAATTTTTTTGAATTGTATTATTTTTGAAGTAAGAGAACGATATTATCTTCATGGCATTAAACACTTATAGCAACTAACACTTTGAAAAATCTGATTGCTTTTATAATAATTCACTGGTGAATATTATTATATGAATGTTGGAAACAGTTATGTAATACCATTATTTCAGCGAGTCGCTGCTCTAGCTAATTTTTTTTCCCAAACAGGAAATTGATTTTGGTGCTGGCGAATACCAGCTGTCATGGACGCGATGGCATGTAGGATAATTCACGGTCGGATGAACACGACACGTTATTAATGTTTCTGACAAGGAATTCCCCTAAATTTATCTCTTTCAATTTTGTTTGTTAACTATTTTTTAAGTTTCTAATATCTAAAAAAATTAAATGTAAAATTAAATATAAAAATTATATTTTATTAATTACGATTTAAAAATTAAGATTTTTTTTAAATATATATGAAGTGTATCTACAGAACGACGGGAAACTAGTTTCTGATTTAGAATGATCGGCTTTTGCTCTATAAAATTGCTCTAAGTTTTTATCAAAAAATCAAAGGGCGAGGATTTGCGAACGTTTGTTGTGAAGGATCGCATCGTCGGTTACGACGGTCGTCTCTGAGATGGATACCCGCAAAACTAATGCATTTCTAATGTTCTACGTGCTCGTGAAGATGTAAAAGTTATGGCACTTTGTCGACTCTTCCGAGTCTGATCGTTTCATCCCCGTAGTTTACTGTGCGAGGTATATTTTCATTCGCGACCGTCAGTATTTTACGGGACGATTAAAAATTTAGCCGCCGCCGGTTAGCGTAAAATTAACTTACTTTCAGCTGTCGGAAATGCCTTTACCGGTGTAATATTAATAGAACAGCTATAAACGGTACATTTTCCGGTGAAATTGTTGCATATTACTGCATCATTTAACAACATTGAAAGATAAATACCCGGAGTACGTGAGTAACTTGATTCCTTTGGCTAGCTTTCAAATTGTTGAAAACATTGCAGACTACACTCTCTCTATTGAAATATACTTGTAATAAAACATCACTCAATACAGAATCAACAAAAATATCGGGAAAGTATTGTGTTTTTTTTTATTTGCTCACACAATGAATACATTCTTTATTCATTGAATATTCTGAATACGAAATGCTTTTCCTAGCAGCGTTCCTTAAATAGAAAATTTCATTTCACGAAATTATTATTTAAAGTATTATTTAAAGTTGTCAGTGCATTAAGTTTTTGCTAAACAGTTTTATTCTTTAATAAACTCTACTAACATTACAATACATATCTACAATGTGTATTTATCTAATACTTTAATTTTCCTTGGTGTGTACAAAATAAAAAAGTGGAAAAGGAATTGCAGAAATGTAGATCGCGAATTTTCAATTTCTTTGCTAAGAAAGAATCAAGTGTTCTTTTTGCTGCAGAAAGATCGATGATTGGTATGCAATTTTTTTTGAAACGTCGCAATAGTCGCTGTTAACCTACTTAGAATTGGTCGTCGGCCAACAGCAATTCGGTATTGTGTATATAGGGAAGCGGGTTCACAATTTCTCAATCGATTTTCTCATAAGAAGACGCCAAGCTGCCGGAAGTTCATTACGTCAGTACTTGCCTCCTCGTCTCTGCGGACAATGCCCCTCGATCTTGGCAATTCGCCAGTTTTGTCGTATATTTTTACGTTTTGATATTAGGCCAAATTCTTGTGGTGTGAGCCATCTACGGCATCTATCGCTTTCACCTCGACGGTGTCGACGGTGTCATTGTGTTTAAATATCAGCAGACTCGGACAGAAGTAGAAGAATTCTGAGTGGAAAGTTCCGACTGGAATTTGGAGCAGGTCTCTCAGTTCAGAAAATTGGAGCGGATTTTCGGGTCGTCTGTCATCACTTTCATAAACGCAAAATGTTCTCGACAAAAAAATAAAACGCTTTTGCCACCGGGCTGAAATTCATTGTAGAATTGGGACAAAATAAACTTCTAACTGCTGGACATTTATTTACTTGTTTTAAGCTGGATTATTTCACTGTCTTACTCTCTTATGCTCTTATTCTTTTACTCTTTTGTTTAGCCAGTAGATAAATTTCCACGTAGTGGATCCGAAGATGGAATAGCTGATCCTCAAACATAAAATGTGAAGACATTATATTAAGAAGATTGAAAGAGAACGTCAAGTTACATCTCTTTTTATTATGTATCGGAAATATCCTCTTACGATTCCTTACAGAAGTTTTCTTTACAAGAAGAGTAAACTGGTGATTCCGGAGTACAACCAACATAAAAGTTGCAGCAAATGCCGTTTTAAGTGCCACTCCGTTGTAATTCTTTAGGCGGGAGAGGCTTATATATCCTTTAGGAAAATCTACGACAGGAGACTCGACGCCGGCGATCGATACGGAACGCGGGACAATAAAGCGCACGACGCATTTCTCACGTCCGGTTTCTGTTTCCCTCTCGGGTTTCAAGAATTGATTTTGTCTCGACTGTTCTCGCTGTCTTAAGTTGCGCAATCCGAAAGGTATCGAGAGTGTTGTTTGTCGGTACACGCCAAGCGAAGACTAATGATGACAGTCAAATAAACGAGCCGTTCGAACGAAATAGTCATATAAGTCAACAAAAATAAAATTCTCATGTACATATTAAGCCTTGTATGGAATTATTTTTATTATAAATTTATTTTAATATATACATATAAATATTTATTAGGCGTTTAAATATACATTTACACATTATCTTAGATCTTTGCGTGCGAGAAATAGTTTTCACTTTTAGACAATTTAACAATTTAAAGATTAAGAATCAAACCCGCATAACACACGCAGCAGATTGTGTAGATGGAGTAATAAATATTGTAGATGAAATAGTTTGCAGTAGCAATAAATATATCTCATCTATGTAGAAAACGTGACAAAACATCCTAGGAATTTCTGAGCGTCGGCGTGTGTCGACGGAATGTGCTCATACTTTTATTCCGCTGCGCACTTCTTCAGTTTTATCTCTACATATTACGTTACCGAGCCGATAACAGAATTATGCATATAAATGATATGGCACTTGCCGCGTCATACATCGAGTCCGTCTCTCATCTTTCATTAGCATGCTGTGTTAATTCGTGTCAAATTATACCCAATTTGACGTTTTTCATCATTTCTGTAGGTCGTTTTATTTCTATTCAACATCCTTAATTTAAAAATAGAGTTAAACAATTTAACTAAAAAAAATGTATTAAATTTGACTCAGATATACTTCTTTTATTTGTTTCAAACTGTCCATCCTATATACTATGTATGCTAAATGCATACAGTAGTCTGAATTGAAACTAACCTAAGAAATGAATTGATTTACATTTTGACACATATGGCAGTAAAAAATAACGAAACGTTATTTAACTCAAAAGATTGAGTTACCATAACTCCTTTGAGAGATCTAAGAATATAATAATGCCTAACGTCGTTTTTCACGCAATAATCATTGTTTGTAGAACAGTAAATTTATACATAAATCTCCCCCGTTGTTTCGTGAGCTATTGACAGAAAGAATTGTGATCGTTTTGTCTTAAAAAAAAGATTATAGGAAGAAAGAAACACTCATTGACACAGTGACACGATTGATACGGCTCCTAAAGGGTGAGAACATTGGTAACTCGGCACCCCACCGTGCACCCTCTTTTACCGCCCTCGTATGCACCAGGGGTACGTACGGCTCTTTACACATCGTTCGTTCTCTTTTTCTCTCTTTCGCTCCACATGTATCATTAAGCTGTTCACCCTCGTTTTCATTTGAGTCGCTCGGAGCTCACCCTTGGCACGAGAGAACGCGCGCTGTAGTCGTCGGCGACCACCCCTCGCAACGAACAAAAAAATAATATCGCGCTCGAATGAACCAACATTTTTCTCCATCGCACTTCATCCACGTGGCATAGCTCACCTTTCATTTAGAGCCGATCGTCCGCTAAAAATAGTTGAATAATAAATATTTCTCTACTCGAAATTTATATTTCTGCATTTTATTATTAATTCATATAAACGAGGTGCTAAAAATTATTTGTTTAAAATTGAATTATCTGTTTATAAGAGTATTCGTGCAAACGGTGCACTTTATGTGTTTCTATGATATAAATGTAACGAAATATTGCAATGATATTTTTATGAAACTATGAGATAAAATAAATTAATATCTTAAAATGTAGAGTTTTTATATCTACGGTAGGCGAGTGTGGTGCGTCGTACGAAATGTCTAAAGTGGTGTGTTCTCTCGATTGTCTCAGGGTGGCGAAGACGCAGAGAATGCAACGGCCGCCACGAGCAGTCCGGTGGAGGAGAAATCAGCGGCGAGCAGTCCCTCAGCGGACGAGCAGGTAGTCGCACCGATAGCAGCAGCCACGGCCGAGCCGAAGGAAGAAGCTGCCGCAGTGTCGCCAACAGCAACCGCCGTAACTGCTAGTCCGGTCGAGGAAAAGAAAAAGGAACCCACTCCCTCCGCCCTTACTCCCGTCCCGTCCGTCGAGGATAAGAAAGAGGAGGCGGTCGAAAAAGTCGAGGCCGAGAAAAAAGTAGTCGAGGTCAGTCAGTCAGCCGGTGGTCACTCCGTAGCGGACCCGGTAGAGATCCCCGTCTACCGAGTCCAACCAGTCGCGACGCCGTCTATCATTGAGAGGAAAGCCAGTGAGGACCTCCCATCCCTGCCTCCATCCAGTCCACCACCGACCCCCATAGATCCGTCGCCTTTGCAGCAGGCTCGGCAGGCCGCGGCGAACGCCACAGCCCTGGCCGAGGCGCTCAAGCTGCCTGCCGTGGCTGCCGATAAGGAGGAATCGACACCGCCGGCATCACCGGCACCACCGCCCGACGTCGCGTACCCGTCGTCTCGCGAGGATATTCTTCCCCAAGAGAACCGCGCAAATGAATCCATCACTACCGCTGTCGCGTCCCCCACATCACTTGATTCTTCTACCGACAACTTACCCCCGACGGAAGCGACCTTTGTTCTCGCGGAAGTAGAGTGTCTGCCGGTGGTAGAGGCCGAGATCGAAGTTGAGACGTCTCAAGATATTGCGAAAAAAATTGGGAAGACGTTAGGGAATAGTTGGGATAATAAGGAAGAAGCGTTAGTAGATAGCGACATTGCGATGAAGGAGAAAGTATTTAAGTGCCAGAAAAGTGAGGCAAATTCGGCGAAGGAAACTCCATCACTTGTGATGGAATGTGATAAAAATACACAGAGTAAAGGTGCAGAGGAAGTTTCTGATATTGTTGCGATGGCCAAAATTGTGAATGAGGCTTCATCGGTCGTGGAGTGTCAAACAGAGAGCGAGATAAATAACTGTGAAGTTCCGATGAAGATAAATGTACCGTCTAACGTCGAACATATAGTCGAGGCTGAAACGTTATCGTCGACTGAGATTGAAACAAAAGACGCCTATCCGGCAGTAAAACAATATTTATCGTCTGAAAATGTAGGGAATCTTTCAGATGAAACGCAACACATAAAATCAATTGAGAAATTGTTAGACTCGGATCTTCCTTCAATTGAAAAATGTGTGTCTGTTGACACAGAGAAATTATCAGAAGTTAGTTCTACACTCTTCGCAAAGTCGATCGAAAGCTCGTCAAGGGAATTAGAGCAATCGTCAGTGGTAGAAGTTGTGGAACAATCGAGCGAAATACCGATTGAATACGAACACGATTATGCAAAGTTGAAAGAAATCAAGGAAGAAGAAGGAGTCTCATTGACAACTTCGCCGATTGAATTATTTATAAATTCCGAGGAAGGTCCGCTGTCAGTTTCGGAGGATATTTTGGTAGAAGCCAGGCCTGCGTTGATCATTCCAGAAGATGACAGTGTAGAAGAGCTTACCGACACCACTGAATCCGTCAAGGTGATTCCCGAAACTGACGAAGAGAAACTGGAGATTGAGTTTGAATCGGACACTGCGTTGCCTACAGAAGAAACCTTGATTTCAGAAGAATTGGAGGATATGTTTGTTCCGGAAAACGCGACAGTTGAGCTATTAACTGAATTTATCACGTCTGATATAAAAAATGAAATGGAAGCAGTCAGTGAAATTGAAGATATACTGCCATGTCCGCCTGAAGATTTAACCGCATTTAGTCCTCAAACATTTGAGCTTCAAAATACAAGTGCAATTGAAACAGAACCAATTGTTAGCAAAAAAGAACCTACCGCGATATCTACTTCAGTCGTTGAGACAGAACCATTTACGACATCCTCTTTGCAACTTGAGCAAACCGAGGAGATCAAAAGGTGTCTTCTTTCATCAAAGGCTCGCATAACATCGCCAGAATTCTGTCCCTTAGATGATATAGAATCAATGCCGTCAGATGCTCCGACGTGTTCCCTTTCAGAAAAGCACTTGAGTGAACCTCAAACGCTAGCTCTCTCGCCCGAACCCGAAAGCGTACCTATCTCTTTGGAAGATCTACCACCGGCACCTGAAGACACGGGGACGCAGAGCTTAGATTCCTTCGATTATCCTTTACCACCGGAAGAACTCTCTTGTCCATTATTATTGATCCCTCCCGCGAACATATCCGTAGGTGAATTACCACCAGCTCCCGTCGAGCACGCAGCCAACCCAAGAGACCCGACAGAGACACTCCTCACGCCGCCCTTAAGTCCTAACTTGCAACAGTCCAGTGTCACATCCGGCATCGCGACCGAAACCGCCATGAAAGATCGCTCACAAATTCCCTCATATGACGAAGACGACAGCAGCAATCGTGAACAATCGATGTTGCTGAGCGAACCGCTGACGATGTCATGTGATCAATCGAACATTGAGTTGAAGGAGAGACTGGCGACCGAGTGCGTAGCGAAGACCGAAAGCCAGGAAGAGGCCTTGTCGTGTCAGTTGTCGAACTCCATCCCGTCGACTGCCGCCAAGGAGCATCACCAGGTGACTAATATGCAACACAACCTCCTGGCATGAATGCAGCCGGCCAAAATTCTTTGGCGGGCGCCTCGTTCCACGTATATCTTCGTCGTACGGTTCGCACAGTACTGTCTCTGTGGTCTTATAGCCTGAAAATGAAAATACCGGCTCTCCCGATCTCCACTCTCTTTCCAGAATTCCTCCAATGCTCTCTGTTCAAAAATTATCGAACACGTATTTTGAACTCCAAAAACCTTCACTCCCTCATCTCTTCTTTTTTTTCATATCCATCGCACAATCTCATCTTTCCGCTCCGTTCTCTCGACGAAGGGTAACATCGAGTGACAGGAGACTGACAGTCCGGGGGAGATCTTAAATAATTCTCGTTTCGAGAACAAAATTATACTTTGCTGTTTGGGTGTGCCGATGCACGACCGGAGCCGGTCAGTCCTCAGAGAATCCGCTAAATCCATTTTCCATCCCGATGCGTCCCCGTTGTGTTTCAACGCCTGAGGGTCTCGTTTCGTGTGCATCCTTCGTTCTGTCGAACGTGATTAACACAAGCCTTACTCTGCTATTCGATGTCCTCCGACGCTTCCGCCCAACTCTCCGTTTTTTTAAAAGACCATATGTATATTACCATGACTACCTATTGCCACCTGTGTTGTTTGCCTCTTGGTTTTCTTGATAATATTAACACGACCTTTCATATGATTAAAATCAATGCGTTGCAGTAGAGTACTTTTTATGGCGCGGCGAATAGCAGATCATTCGCGCTGCCGCGTCAGTTGATGTCATTTCCGTAGATTTTGAATCTTTTCATATCGAACGCTCTCTTATACTAATAATAACATAGACGCTCGAATAAATTAGAGGTGCCTCTAGCGTGAATCTCATTGATAGACGTAAAAGCAGTTGGTCTAATGATACGCGCGTGGTAGCTGGCGTTTTAGATATTTTTGATAGACGTGCTCATTAGAAGAGCTCAATACTTACTGTCGTGCTGTTCTCGTATTTGCATCTGTTGTATCGTAAGCATCTTGTACTTGCGCATGCCGAGTTTTCTTATCTGAGGGTTCGCCAGCGGGATTTTCAATTCTTTGCGCTGCCCGAAGCATGACGAAACGATTCTGCTGAGGCATTTTGTCGTATGCTGCGCTTCAAGCGAGGAGGTAATAGCGATTGTTCAGGCGCACTAAAACACAGGCTAAATTTAGAAATACGCTTTAACCTGTTTAATATATTTATATCAAAGATATTTGTAGTGTCAGTATGTTAGTGTAACAATTTATCTAGAAAATTCCGTTTCTATTGTAAATTACTGCATATTTTCTTACTTATTTATATGTTGTAAAGTGGAGTAACTTCGGCTCAAATTTTGATACCCAAACGACATACATGTAAAAATTGAAATATAAGACGTTTTAAGACTTATTTTTTTTAATTTTGGACATACATATATTTTTTAAAAATAGCTGTTTTTTTTAATTTGATCCAAAATTATCTCGACTAGGTCAAAGTTATCTCATTTTGAGGAGACGAAAATTCTATTTTGAGTTCTATTCCTAAATAATCTCAGGATATTTGCAATCTCCTACTTGAACCGCAACATAATCATCTCGTGATAATTCATTTATGATATTCATTTAAATTTGATGATTCACAAGAAGGGAAGAAATATTGTTTTCTTTATAAACGAAAGGTATTCGGCAGAATCGGTATTACGTCTTCCTTTGTCCTCGTTACAGCATGCTGGGATTTGGACTTGAAGAAAAAAAGAAATGATGAATGAACGAATACATGACGATCACATAACGAAGAGACTTGTATTTTACAGAACGCTCCGGAAGTTGAGGCGCCAGTAGAAAACAACGTCACCCATGATGCTAGCACGACGGAGAGTGCCGATGAGGCTCCCAAAGTTGCACCACCGGCTATCCCGACCGAAGCACCCGCCTCCCCGCCAACAGCACCGGCTATCACTGAGGACGTCGCTTCGGTCACCAAGGTATACATGCCCATAAATATATATATATATATATATATATATATATATATGGATATATATAATTCTCAGTCTAGCCATAGTCTGAAGATTATAATCACGTATACTACGTCCATGCTATTATTAGCCTGGAGTGAGTCATTGTCGATGATGCACGGGATAGTATCGATCGACCGTTTCGAGAAGAGTCTCAACAACTCTCTTTATCATTTATTTGCTTTGTGACTGAACATTTTACTTATGTACATTTACGAAGTGCTTTAATGAGAAAGTTGAAGGATGATGACAATGAAATGAGAATATTATTGTTAAATTATACATTATAAAGAGTTAAAATACAGTAGTAGAATCTTTGTCTTGAAAAAAATCTATATTAACAAATTCTCAATTCAATAATCATTAATGTTTTGTCGATAATTAATAAAGCAATGAAGATATAATAATATATCTTGACATGTAATAATATATCTCTGATAATTATCAGATGAAAATTGATTAGACAGTTTAAATAATGAGTTGCTTATAAATTAGTATAATTTTGATATTTTTTATAAATACATGATGATCGCCAAGAGATCATTTACGTTCGATGAGCATAAATGAATCTGAAGGTCATTATCAAGTATACTGACCGAGGAAGATTAATGAGCGAGGGGCCATCTGATCATTAATACTGCGATTGCACCTTTTTACAGTGACTAAGCAGTCATAAACGCCATTAATGCTTTTATTCTCTTTCTCTCTAAAGGCTATCGAGGAGATCGACATAAGTGATAAAGCAGTCGCGGCGGCAGTGAACGAAGCTATCGAATGCAACACGAATGTAAGTATTCTTTTTTTTTTCATAAAATTTTTGCAACATCGATTCGCACTTAAATAGACAATTCATCTTTTTTTCTTTTTCAGGAAATCATCGCTGACGCGCACCACCAAAACAACATAAACGAATAAGCGCCACTAATCGAATTGTATTTTGGAAAGAAGAAAGTTCTTTTCTCTCGTTAAAACCAAAAAAGTATATTATATAGATATGTATATTTGGACCATTCCTGCAACAGAAAATAACGTTCTTTCGTTACGAGCAGCAAAAGGGGAAAACGGGGCGACGACGACGACGACGATGACGATGACGATGATAATAACGACGACCGCGGCATCGCGAGAGCATACAGACTCTATAGTAGGCCTATTAATTATTAGATGATGTTTAACAGCAGGGCAAACGAGAATACGTGCGTGAAAGTTTATGATCGTTTATTCAAGAACTATTATTACGTTCATGAGGTCATACATTACGTGAAACGTATTCTGGAGGAGGACACATAACGTTACGTGGCACGGTCTCTTTCACAGATTAAATGATGCTCGTTTTATTCCTTGTGGCGCGCGGGAAGGCCTTCAAGGCGTCGAAATTAAGCTTTTGGCTTGTATCTAACCGCGAGTTACAATGATCGTCCCTGCTGTGTAGAAATTTTTTAAGTATCATTAACTGTTACTGAAGTAAAGTCTAATGCTCGAACATCGCGCGACGGACAAGCGATAAAAGCGATTGAGATCGTCAAGATGATAGGATCGTTCGTCGCGCATTCCAGAGGAAATACTCATTGGATGGCGCCCTCCCGTAATTACATAACTATTGTACTCTATGAGAGAGCGAAAGAGTGTGAACGAGAATGAAAGTGACAGAAAGAAAGAGAGAGCATGAAAGAGAATGAGAGAAAGAGAGAGAGAGAGAGAGAAAGAAAGCCGAAATATAGAGGAGGAAATCGAGAGGGCAGGCTGTGTGTGATATAGCGATTGACGGTGTGAAAGGGGAAAGAGAATGATAGTGCGCGGAAACGAGAGAGATGCGTCTTCGCCACGGTGAGAACAGGAAAAAGATGGAAATACACGAGCGAGAAAAGTGGAAGGAAGCGGAAAAAGATTTAAGAACACGCGACAAAGTTTCGTACTCACATCGGCGACTTCGAGGGCACCCGGCACATTGTTTCGCTCGTATTTCCTTCGCGGTCCTTGGTTTTCCTTTTTCCGTTTACATCTGTACAATCGAGACGTTTTACGTTGTAACGAGGAACTGCACATTTTTAACATAATTTTGATAGGCGCGGGCACAAAGGCGCTGCGAGAACACGAGGAAAAACACATTATACACCAACACATGCAATGAGGGACATTTACACCGCGTATACGTACGTACCATGGAACATACGAGATAAAGTATATACAGTAAGTCGAAAAAAAAACGAGATGTAAGTGATATATTAATCTAGACTATAGAGAGAATGCGTTTGTGTGAAATTCGGCGTTTGTTCGAAACATTGCTACTTCTCCATACGAGAGAGAACACTTATGACGAAGCCTATCGTAATTTTTATGATAATCATTAAAAAGTATCGCCTAATTACAATTTACGAGACATGCACAATTTACCACTCCGGAACGGACTTCCGAACCTTTGTCAAGTTTTCATACGGATATTTCTACGTTTCTACGTTTATACGGATCTCCAGAAGTAAAAGAGTAATTATCTTACGAGAAGCTTTTTTTATTAAGATCGCGTAGCATAGATCATAAAGTTGTAAACGAGAAGCGCATTATACACGTGTGAGACGCTCCGATATCCGATAATATCGCCGAGCGATAGAGAGGTAAAGGATCGAGTCTTCACTCGTGTCCGGCATTAATTTCTAAGCGGTTACATACATATTTACGTATAAGGGCGGGAAAGAAGTAAAGTTAAAAGTTGTATAGTAAAACCATTCATTAAATATATCTGTCCGTAAAAATGATCTTTACAACGAAAAGAAAAAAAAAAGATTCATTGTCTTCTTAATAGGACGACACGTTTTGGCGACGAGAGCGAACTTTTTATCGAAATTCTTCACGAGCGAATCGAGACTGATAATATCCGTGCACCCATACCATTTCTCTAGTGATTGTTATCACTCTGAGGCGCCGTCGAGGCAAACCTCGCTCGTTTATTTATTTTGCGCCGGAGACTACAAAATTGTGAATGAGATCTTTGAATCGAGACCGCCTCAGATGCGAAAATACAGTCTCCAGTATCTTCGATCAGCAATTATAATAGTAACTAAACTATTCTACATTTATCTATAACCTATAATAAACTGTGAAACAAAGTGTAACAACAGCGAGTATTTATTTCATCACGGAACCCGTGTCCTGCACAACTTATAATTAGTAAATGTTGTAATACACATATAAGAATTATATACATTTCTTTTTCTTTGTAAAAATATCAAAACTTATACTAGCTTTTCTAAACTGTTTATTATCGTATCTAACTCATCTTTATTCAATTCCAAATTTATGATACGCCGAGATCCCTTATCTTCTATTATGAGATCTAACTGCAGTAGAGATTCTCTTAACGAGGCCATTTTGCTCGAACCCATTACCAACTGCAAAGAAATGTAATGACATAAGCCAAGAATATAATCCATTGTAAGCAGGTAGAATGATTATCAACAAGCATGATACCTTCAATCTCCAATCGTGATCAATCACGGTTGGCAATTTTCTTTTGTAATGTTCTCGCAATAAAGCGTCAGTCAATTGTTCCCTGCGTACTTTCAAGCAAGTAAAAATGTTTTGTTGCACTTGCTCGGGTAACTCATGGTATTCTTGTGGCATCTGGAAAACATTTTCCAATAAAATTTATTTGGAATACAAAAGAGTTCAAATAGAATCATAGTAGATTTATAATTAAAATAAATTTAAAAAATTCTATATTTGGACTTCTTTATACTCCAAGTAAATATGACATTGATACACAACAACAAAAACAAAAAATGTTTTCCAACAAGAGACAAGCTATTTTCTTTTTAGAAGATACAATTGATACGTCGTTCGATCTTTGTTATTCAATAAATATAAAGATATTTGTGTTGATTGACATTCCTGAAAGGAAAATAGCCACATGGAC
>Ga0157364_1003578_pt1 | contig 15111 bp, 6 predicted proteins | sample AttsexASBM2_FD_111476 | JGI IMG/M metagenome (GOLD analysis project Ga0157364, IMG submission 111476) | Fungus gardens microbial communities from leaf cutter ant in Ribeirão Preto, State of São Paulo, Brazil - Atta sexdens ASBM2 | ecosystem: Host-associated > Fungi > Mycelium > Unclassified ... | reverse complement strand
TCGTCGGTACTTCGTCATGGGTATCGATGAAATGATTCATCAACGATTTTTTGTTATAGAAAATCATTTCATGATGCGATACCTCTCAATTAAGTGCATTTTTTTTGCTCCAAATGATATTATTATTGCCCGTATTTATAATCAGTCTTTATACTTAAGGCTTTCTTAAATTCATATTTAGCTCTCAAGCTCTGTGGCCAACGAAATAATTTATAGAGCATCTGAAGATAAATTTAAGGAAGCCTTAAAAATAAGGCCTAATTATAAATACGAAAATATATTATGTATATATTCTCATTTTTAAAGAGAATATATGCAATTTTCTTTTCGATTTTTCTGATTCCTATATTTTATCTTCACACATATACAACCACCTAACGACATCTGTCGATACCACTTCGAATATATTTACTACCGTGTTAATTTCATACAATGTTTAAAACTCTTCTGTCAATACATGAATATACTATCTGATACACTACCAATTTTAAAATTAAATTAAAAATTTTTATTTTTTTATACGAATTTCGTTATAACGCTTCAAATCTCCACTCTTCACAAACAATAAAGTACAATTTTGCATATATCTTATTTTCATTTTTACATTTGTAGCGCGAACCTTGTAAAACAATTATACCTGATGGTAAGAAATTATTACATTGATAGAAGAACTAATTGTGTGAATGTTGAAATTCTTATTAATCTTTAGAAGGTACAGCGCAATGTTTTTTAAATTTTATAACTTTTTCTTTCCAAGAAGAACAAGAAAATCAAAATCAAATCAAATTTTGGCCACGATAAAAATCTCGATCTGAGATGATCTTATGAAGTTATTCTTAGATCATCTAAGATCGAGATTTCATCATGATCAAACAATGACATAAATTCGATCAATATGACGTTAAATTGACATTATTTTGATTTTCTTGTTCTCCTTGGGTTTTTAGTAAGATTTATTATAATTTATAATATATTCTTTGCTTCGAAATGGATATACTATTTCAACGTCACTATAGTAGCTTCCCATCCTATAAAGATTCGATTGCGTAATTGGTCAATTTTTTACGGCTTAGAGTTTAAAGGAATTTACACCTTAAAATTTCATTGTAGACGCCACTTAATATAGTGCAATAAGTCGTAAGCCATAAGAAATCGATTAAACATGGTCGAATGTGAGAAGAACAACTTACAGCTTACCTATACATATATAGGTATTACTCTCATTGCACAGACAGCCTATAAGAAAATAACCAATCATAGTCAATTATTGTTCTCATATTCGACTGTGATTGATCAATTTTTTTATACTTTATAAGCTTAAATTTTAAAATCTCATTGTAGACGTTGCTCAGTAACAATTTTTCATATTTTAGCAACATCAGAGAAAAGTTTTGTCGTCGAACAAAGTTAGCAAAGATGCGTTTAGATTTATGACATAATGTTATCTTCATCCATATCTATACCAGCATAACATCGCGAATGACGATACGCCACAGTTATATGCGTCTATCTTACTCTGGCCCGTTTCCACCAACGCAGATTAACTTTAATCTCGGTTCAATTTACTTTTTGTTTTTTCTAATTCTAAAGATTAGAAAAAGATTAGAAAAAGATTAGAAGAGTAAGTTGAACCGAGATTAATCTCGGTTCAACTTACTCTTTACATTGATGGAAATGGGCATCTGTCAAGTTACAATGCACGATGATGCGTTAAGCTGATTCTGCATTAGTCGCATCACAGCATCGCAAGCGTTACAGTCCAATCAAATATCAGCATCGAACTAACTTGATTGAACCTCCACGCTTGCGAAGCGACTTATGTAGAACCAGCTTTACTTTACTCAAGCATCTTGATGTCACAAAAAGGAAAAGTACGCGCTGCGAAAAACGCAAATCGTCACGGCAATCACTGTTTTTCTTTCTCTCAGCAGTGATTCTATTCCATTCTTACAATTAGTACTTTTTTAAGTATTTTATGTATTAGGATTATAGCGCGGAAAAATACATAAGCATAATAAAATACATAATTTATATAGCTAGCATAAAACCGTCTGGATTAATAATACAAGCATATTATGTAAATCAATATAGCAACTTTATGCTAGATATTTACTAGTCCAGATTTCATGCTTGCTGTGCTATAAATTTCATGCGCTACTAATAAAAACTTTACATCGAGCATAAGCGGAAGACACTGACGGGAATAATCCGCTATGCATCAGATTCATTCGACGGACATATCGTTTTATCGTGAATTCCGATCATACGAGTAGAAAATAAAGATTACGTAAGGCGCATGACGTCATAACATGGAAGAATATTGCAGGAGGTTCATTTAGCCGACTCATTACTTGGCTCAGTGAATGAGTCGTTATCTTTTCGAATTAAACTTGTACCATACGACGACGCGTTGCTCCGGTTTTAGTAGTCCGCTTAGAGAATAAACTCAACGATCGCCTTTAGCTTTCGATATTTGCATTTGAAACGCGGCTACTTGTTTTTGCACATACTCGCTTTCCTCTATGACTCGACGTAACTTCGCTCGTTATTTTCGATTTCAACTCGCGCAATTGCTTTATTTTTCTTGAGCGATTAAACGCTCGACTGTTATACATCCGTCTATCCGCGTGCGCACAAAAAACTTGCATCGCGGTTAGAGCAACGTAAAAACGCGCTCTCGCATAATTCCTCGTCGTTATGATCCTTTTTAAGCGCGACAAAAAGTTTACGTCGTATAATTTGGGCTCGAGCAGCGCGAGCGCGGCGGATTAATAATCGCACAGCCCCGGCCGATCGCGCGTGTGCGTGTGGCAGAACGTTGGTTACATAAATAACTTTTTCACGCGACGTCATCCGCGATCGGCGACCACCCGCAAGCTCGCTCGCTTGGCCACCCGCACAAGCGGCCTCGATCCTTGGTATTGACGAGAAGAAATTAAAACATTCTCGCTGTCGCCTTCACGCGACGATGACGTGACGATGATGATTTCAAGGGAAAGCCGCAGATGTTTTGGCGGATTCGCGAATGCTGGTCTACCTGCTATCCCGCAGTGGTACATAGGAGTGGTTTGGCATGCGGCGATGCGCGACAATACTACAGCGGCCGCTTTACCGCTCAGTTTGCCGATTGTCACTGAGATAGATGGAGAGGTAAACATGATTTTACTCCACCTGCATCGCTCGGATGCTGTGCGAGAATTGACACCCGAATGCCTAACCTACTACTCAGCGTTCGCGTAACATCTAAAGACTCTATATGTATAACAGAGTGTAGCCATCAGATAACAAACAAATATGAGTGACTGAATCATTTTTGTCAACTTCATTAAGTTAGAATGAGTAAGATAGTATAAGTCGGAATAAGATAGCATATATAAAAACAGATTTTGTGTGTGTGTGTGTGTGTGTGTGTGTGTGTGTGTATGCGTGCGTGCGTGCGTGCGTGCCTTTCTTTTTCTGCACTTTGAACGTTGCAGCAAACGGGCAGTCGAAAGTTGATACAAGTCGAGAAAGAGAGAGAGAGAGAGAGAGACGGCTCGTTTGCGCAACACTGAATCCATTCTAACAATAAATAGAATTGTAAAGCTCGTAACTTGTTCTCGTAAGATTTGTAAGAACGTATCACTGGAGTTATAATTATAGGGATATACGAATAATCGCAAAATGTACGGTTATTCATAAATATCTACGTACGACTAGCAAGCATCTGTCTATAAAGGCACTACATAAGTATTCCAGTCACAAGTTCTTACAAGTCTTACAAGAACAAATTATAATTGCCTTATACGATATTATATTCTGCTTAAAATAAATTCATCTTACGAAGGATATATCTATGTGAAGGTGTAATTTTTTATTCGTTTTTCACAATTGCTACGCACACGATTGCTACATATGATCCAAAGTTAATTGATGTTATTAAAATAAGTTATTAATATAACACAAATTGTATTATATTTTTGTATACATTAATCGTTCTTGCTTAACTAAAAATGATTGTGCAATCAAATTGATGTCAGTATGTTAAAGTCGAATGTTGATTGACATTTCTGTCATCTTTATGACCTCGTCATAATTATTTTTATAGCTATTGAGCATTGTGCGAATATATTTCTACAACATTTCTTATCGTTTTTCTAATTCTACATCGCATACATATTATCGTGGCCAAAATTGAAACATAATGTCTTAGGATAGGGAAGTATGATCAATTCTATATGTATAGCTTATATATTAATGTTTATATTGTAAACAAAGTATATACATATGAAAATTATTTGTAACATTCTATTTTTATTGAATAACACAACATTTTTATAGTTTATTTGTTATTATTTTACTTTATTTGTTATTATTTTTATTGATATGAATTAAAATTAAAGAAATAATGACTAAAAATATAAATATATTTGTATAAGTACTTTAAATATTTAAGATGATTTATGCAAAGTTTCATTGCGATTCACCGATTAATTACAATGATTTAGAATAAATATTTTGTATATTTACAGGACAATTAATTTCTCCATCGCAATATAACTTTACATAAATCATCTTGAATAAAATAAATAAAATATTTATATACTAAAAAAAATTGAGACTTTAGTCACTATTTTATTATTTCCATACGTTTCTATTAGAGCATACAGATTAAAAAAAGTACTTCTTCTTATTAAAATAATTTTTAATCTAAATGATAAATCGTTATTAAAAATTCTTTGTATAATTATTTTTAAAGTCCGATCTAGAATAATTTGTAATTTCTTCATTATTTTTTTCATTCTGAAATATATATCGAATTTTTTTATTATTTTGAATTATCGAATCATATCTCCTTAACGATCATTATTATATATTAAGCGTTTCACGTAACATTTACAACGTTCGCGTGTATCATTTCATCCTTGTTTAATATTTGATGACAAGAAAGATGAAATGATGCTCACGAGCGTTACAATCGTCTTGACAATTTTGGATATGTGTAAGTATATACAATAATATATATATTTATTATACTTTCCGGTTTTGCATCGATTCAATGTAGAATTAGTCAGAAGTTAGAAGATAATAGAAATCTTATAAAAATATTGCTCAGTTAGTATAATTAGTATAAAAATAATTACAATGAGGTCGAAGATAGATAAAAATAACAATTAATATTTAATACAAATTTTTCATTGACGCATTCATTTATCGATTCGACTAATTAATATATTGGGTTGTCCGGAAAGTTCGTGCCGATTTTGAAGGAGAATTGAAACGCAAAAGATTTAAATTTTAGTATACATTTATTAAATTTAAATCTTTTGCGGCATAAACTTTCCGGACAACCAATATTTTTGCTGGATGTTAAATATTAAGGAAGTTGTAAGGTAAATGCAATAAAGAATTTCTTAAGAATTACTTGAAAAAAATTACAGATTATTTTAAATTGCATTTAAAAGTAATACAAAAAAATAGAGACAGTTTACTAGGGATCAAAAGTTATTTAATACAAAATATTTTTTAAACTTATACTCTAATAGAAATATAGAAAATCTCAAAAAGAAACATAGAAAAATATAATATAAAATAATTAATAATAAAAATCTCTTTTTTATATATAAATATTTTATGAATCCAAGAATATTTATGTAACGTTACATTGAGATGCAGAAATTAGTTGCTAGTAAATAAATAAAATATTTATTTGTTATAAATTAATTGATAAATCTGAATTTTGCATAAATTATTTTTAATACTTAATAGTAAGTACTTAAATGAAAAAAAATGTTTTAATTATTATTTTAGATTAAGTTAAAAAAAGAGAGATAGTACAAATATATACCCTTCTTTCTCGTAGGATTTTGACAAAAACGCCTCTTGACTCTTATTATAAATAACTTATAATGTGAATAAAAAAAAATTAAATTTACCAAATAATCTTTATTGTAATTGTTATTTAAAGTAATCTCATTTCAAGAAAAATTAAGACATTCCGATCTTAAAAATAATTTTTTTCAAAATTAAATCTTTTCTTTTAACTCAAGTTAATTCAATCTTAACTTAACTTTTATTAAGTTAATTTTTATTCCTTCAACTTTTAACTTAATTTTATTAATTTTATAAGCCACTTTAACTTAATTCACTTCAACTTAATTCACAGTTAAAGAAAAATATTAACTTACCTAATCCTGATTATTACTTTGACAACATATGTCAAGATCAAGATTACCGGAGCTGCTTCCCCTGTTCTAAATATTTTCCAAACATTTTGTATCAGGTAACAATAAAACTGATAATTATGAAATGTTTTTTCTATTACACGAAAAGAAAGTCAGATAAATAAGCTGTTTTCTTAAATTTTGAGCTGCCTTGATTTAATCCTGCATGGAATGATATGCAGTGATATGCATTGAGAAAAATTTCTGGTTGAAAATAAACGACCCAACAAAAAATTTTCATCATATCATATCAGAATTCTGGTTATCTCAAGATAGAATTAAAATTATAATAATAGATTTAACCAGAGAATTCCGATTTATCCATTTTCAATCAGATCGTTCCAACCAGACTTAATGCAACCAGACTTTTTTTCCATGTGTTAATGCATCTGTTCATAAAAACACTCTCGTCATTTAGCATTCTCTGTAACTCGATAACATTATTGAACTGAGAAGTAGATCCGCATTTCGTTACGCTCATAAAATCGAGCAAACTCCAGCTTTTTACAGATAATTTTTATTAATAATTATATAATTAAAATCGTACGGACTGTGAGAAGAAAAACCACCTTCGCGACGTACAAATTGTTTGTCGCGGAAAACTTTTTGTGATCCTTAGAAGCTTCAATATACCGAAAAGCAATCGATTATCGATTCCGTGATTCGCCAGTGGAATCGCACAGGCTCGTGGATGATTACCTCGGAATATCCTGTAATGACACGACGAAAACAAAGAGATCGAGCATCTCGGGGCAGAGGAAAAAAAGAGGAGCGAGAAAAGGGAAACGACGGAACGGATGGTGAAAAAACGGAATAGGAATGATTTTGCGACGATAAAATGTCCGCGCAGTCCGCCATCACCGGACTGGTTAAACAGGTTATCGGTTTATGGCTGTCGTAAAGAGATTTTAAATTTCGCGGCACATGTGCATTCCGCGCCGCGGTGCTTCGCCTTTTCTTTCTTTCATTTTACCGAGTTCATAACGTCGCGCGCTGACGGTTGGACCAATAGGAAACGATCTCTCGATTACGATGAGCATACCCACGGAGCTACGTGTGTACTTTCTCATGAGTAAAACTCCATTCTCGGCATCTTAATTTCTTACCAATCTCATCCGCGATCTTTGTCCCGTGATGAGACCCTGATATTCTATAATAAGAGAAAAACAGTGATTATACAGCAATTATAAAAACAACTATACAAGTTTTATACGTATAATTAAAGTAGTTTAGATAATTAAATGAAGTACCTATATAGTTATAACTATACTTAATAGTTCGTTCAATTAAAAAACAATAAAACAATACTTTGGTTCTATATATAAAACTTGTATAATTGTACGTTTATAATTGCAAATATGCCTTTTTTTAATAAATATATTTCGCCCATGCGAGTAATTAGCATTTATAATTCTAATAGTAATAAGCACATGCCAATATGAATACAATTAAAGTTGTTAAGAAATAGTATTAAGACAGAAAGATTATTTAAATTATTGCTGTATTTGTCAATATACAATACAATTAAATTTCTTTGTATTTCCTCAAAAATATACAAGGTGTAAGAAAAAAATTATTTTTCTCTAAAAAAAGAAAAAAAAGAAAAAGAAAAAGAAAAAGAAACAAATTTGAGAGAATCTCATGAACGATCAATCTCTCTCTTTAAAGGTATAAAGCATAGACATATCGTAGGGGGAGGTAAATGTAGGGAAACTTTTTCGAAACAAAAATCTGCAAGTACGCCTTTCAGCAAAGACCTAAAGAGCAAAAATGCGTTCTTGCGATTGCATACGATAGCTCATTCTCATTTGGTGCGTGGCAATAAGAAAATCCGTTTATAGTAGATATTTTATTTCCAACTTAGGAACTGAAATGCCCATATATAATAAAAAATATTTGTATCGTAATAATTACTATTAAAGTGGGAAAACGAGGGTTATACTAAAATCGCTTTACTAAGTATACAAAATGAAGAGAAAACTCGCAAAAAACGAAAAACAATCGTAGACTCTTCTTCTCGAAACATTCGAAGATTCTCCCGCGACTCACTCTCACTCATTCATCGGCACGTTTATTCCGTACACTCTCACGCGCGCTAAAAAAAGGACTCGAGATTTATAAAACAATCGCGGTAACAGAATATAAACGAAAAATCATATAAAATCTTCCACGTGGAATTCTTTGCACATTGTAATTATTCTCCTTAATCTTTTTTCTTTTCGATTCGCGTCTACCTTCTTAGTTTTTCGAACTGCAGTTAAGGGGCTCGTCAAAAGCATGTACAAATGACCGTCGCTATCTAATCAGTTTTTTTTTATGGCACGTATTCTCATAAAAGCCTTTCCCTTTGCGGAGACTCGACGACGACATCCGCTTTGCCGTCCTCTTCGTCCATCCTTGCAGCGTTCGCTTTCCTCGCCGCTGCAGCATTGTACGAACCCCGCGATATTACAGTGAATCGTAATCATAACGGAGATTCGTATACTCGACTACCTCCTTCTTTCCTCTTTTTATACATACGCTAGAACCCGTGGAGTTTTCCTTTAACTTTTTTGTTTCTGTATATATTTATCAGACTTGGACGTGAAGATCTATCTTAAGATTGTGTATGTAGTTCTTTCGGGCGATCGCGCCAAAGATCCACTGGTACCCAACAACGCCCGTTAAAATTTTTTCGAAAAAGACTTACAATAGAATTTCTTCGTCGCATAGCACCATGTCGAAAAGCGACGCGACGCGACGGCGTAGTCGCGACGCGCCCGGGTCGCCGGAAGTCAGCCGCGGTCTTACAAAAATAACAACAGTGGTAGCGTCTCATGTCCTGACCCTTCGCGCTGATCGATAATCAATATCGAATTCTATTTCTCGACTCGTTGAATACCACTGGAAGGCTATTGTTAATCAGCCGCGGTCTCGCAATCGGCGCCGCAACGCCTTTGTTATCACGAAAGAACCATCCGAAAAAACGTGAATAATTCATACTCTTGAAAGACATCAATATAGAAATCTGATTTTCTTTTTTTTCGCTAGAACGATCCGAAACGACGGATCTTTCTTCCTCTTGTACGTCTTAGGATTACGAATGCTTTAACGTTATTCTCATATTTATTAGTATTCTTTTGATCAGAGTATCCTAAAACGAACAAATTCTATCAATATGCCTATATTTAACATGGATATACCGTCGGTAATTTTTTAAAATCTGTTTCCAAAGTATTGTGGTGGCCCGCGATGTTCGATCACGTTTAGTAGCGATCGCCTAACAAGTAATTAATTGATTGCACGCGGTTCCGGATGCTTTTTACAGAGATAAAACGAAAAGCTTACATCGCGCGCTCCCTCACGTTGACACGTTGGCGCGTTAGAAAACGAAAGATCGTCACAAATGTCTTCCGAGCGAAAAAAGAGACCATCGGAAATGTGAAGAAAAATATCGTTTTCTTTCCTCCGAAGGAAAAACAGCGATACGACAATCGTTGGCCACACGAGCAAGACAGCCTGTGTACACTTACTAAACTTAACTTTCTTACGTAATATGTTGAGAGATAATGTATTTGTCTAGCTTAATGATTTACGTAGTTTATATACATTATATACATGTCGCTGCTATAATATTGCATACGTGCGCTTATATCGTTAGAGGTGACTATAGAGCAGTGTGTATGTGATTGTGTACGAGTTTCTTTTTTTATTATAATGAAAATTGTCTAGCTTATACACAGTACATTGGGTTTTCGCGAGCGTTACTACATAAGATTTACTCCGTTACACACAGTAAACAATTATACATTCCGGTGATCCGCCAGCTATACGTTCGCCATAGTTCTTTTCTTTTTTCTTTTTTACGCATCGGGTTTATCACATGGTGCGTTCAAAATAAATCAAAATGTACACTTGCGAAACGAAAACCGAAAATAAGGACTCGAAGACGAATTTGAAATTAACGATAATGATATTTTTTTGAAAATATATATATCTAAATATGTGAAGAAAAGAAAAAGGTAATTGCTCTCAGGAAGAATTTTTTTCAACGACAGAACGAGACATCAGGAAACTCTAGCATAGCACAGGTAATGCAAGTTTCCAAATCAGAATATTTTGTCTTATAACATTAATTGAAAATCAAAAACGCGCGTAAACAATTTATATAAAATAAACATATAAAAATAACGATTTTCTGTGGATTCCATCGACTGTCTCTCTCCTTGAATAGCAATACAGTTTGTGTCATATTTTTATCACAGCATCTTTTTCTTAATATCGATAATCCTCTAGAGTCTCGTGCAAGTACGAATCAAGAATCTAATTTCGGAAAAAGGGTTTGTAATATACTCGCACATATTGGATATAACGTTATAGTACGTTATTATTTAAAAATTATTTTAAAAATATTAATTATATATTAAAGCTTATTAATTATATCAAACCGAGCGACAAAATGTTATGCGCGCATAACAAGGCCCACATATTATTGCATTTCACCAAATGTGTAATTGAAATATTTCTAACTAATGATATGAAATATATCATAATTTGAATACATATTTTCGTTTTCATTATAACATCTAAACTTAGTGTGACCGATACTTCATTTTACCTTTGCGCGAGACCTTGTGGAATTATCTTTGTTCTATCATGAATAAACACTGTGAATAATTTCGTCTTGTTGCTTTAATCGAATAAAAACAACATAACTGAACATATAATTTGAACAAATCGCATCACTCTCATCATTATATCGCGTCATTTGCTGATATACATTTCGACAGCAAAGAAGTCCGACGGATCCTTGTCTCTCTAGTAATCAAAGCGTCTTTCGCTATGCCGGAAACCCTAAATGTTGAGATCCCATTGTCTATTTAGACGTTGGAGCGGCCGGCTGTTGATGCGGCGGCTGCCCCGTCATCCCCGTCAGTCTTGGTTGCGAGGAAGCAAGTAATTCCTTGTAATATGCGTTAAATTCCGGCGGTAAAAACGACGACGTGGTGGCAGCAGCTGCGGTGGCCGTGGGCGGAATCGGCGGTGGGAACAAACCGTTATAGAACGTGGAGTAGTACATGGGGTCCAGAATTGGTAGGAACTTGCCGGACGCGTTTGGCAATTGTGGCAGAGGAAAGGGAGCAGAATTATTTTGCGGTACCGTCGATACGAATCCCGATGGTATGCTCGGTAGACTATGTCGCCGCACAGTCTCGTTTTGTCTGGATTCCTGATGATGATGATGATGTTGCTGCTGCTGCTGCTGTTGCGCTGCCAAAGATGATTTCTCGCCTTCACTAATCCTACGATGTTGATGATCCCTACCGGCCTCCGCAGCCGCTTTCCTTCTATCAATGCTCATTTGTTGTTGTGATTGCAATGTCGTTGCCTGAATTCTAGGAAATGAACTTCCACTATGATTCAAATGATTCAGATTGGGTACGTTTGGTATGATGGGATGACTTGGCTTCCTTGGTGTGTACGGCGAAATAGGCTCATTTCTCACCGTATACTTTCCGTTCACTTGTTGCTGCGATTGTTGCTGTCTCATTTGCACGCTACTTATCGTTCCTATCGCATTTTTATTAGGTGGACTCGGTATTTGAACATGAGACGATATGACGTGATGATTGTTTTTGTGCTTGGGATTCACTAGCGTAATCTCGAGGTTATTCGACGCGATAGTTCGACTGTCAATTACATTTTGGTAGGCAGGGAAGGGTATTCGCTTTGGACAGTCGACGACAGATCTGTCCGACAATTTGTCCTTAGCCACGGGTGAATTCCGCACGTCCAGATTTAATGGATTAGGCCTCTGCACTACAGGTACTCTGACTATTTCTAGACTGGGCCTAGGGAACGTCGGTTTCTCGTTCTTTTGCGTCAGATCGAGAACACCTCCTTGTCCGATGTCGTTGCTGGAACTCATTTGTGGATGTTGCTGCGAGCGTTGTTGCTGCTGTTGTTGATGCGGATGCGGCGAGTGATATTTTGGAGGAGAGTTCAAAATATCTTTGGGATTTCCATAAACCATCCTTTCATTGTGCATAAATATTGACCTTGATTGTGTCACCTTTGGTAATAATAACCTGCCATTTGGAATATTTGGTGGAACGAAACGATGGCTTGATTGTTGCACAGACGAAATGGTTGATGGTACGACGTTCGCATTCGCATACAGTTGCAATAGCGCGGTATTGTTCGAGCTACCGAGATTTATTATTCGACTGTTTATCATATTATTGTTATTCATCATGCTAATATTATTATTATTGTGATGAACTGGTAATTGTTTAATCGTTGGTATTCGCGGCGGATGATTTTGATGCTCATGCGGCGACGGTAACATATGTCCTATGTCGGGTGTCACAGTGACGGATATCAATTTAGGAATGGAGTTGGGCGTAACTGGAAGTGGATACGGCGAGATCGACGGTTGCTTCTCTTCAGTAGACTTCATTGTAGCAGGCAAGGATGATGGCGATTGCTGCTGTTGATGTTGTTGCGGCGACATACCAACACAGCTTTGAATTACACTCGGTCGCACGTCCAGATCGACGGCGGTAACTTCGAGACCGCCTTCACGCAAAATCTCGAGTTTACGTTTCTTAAAGCTGGGAATGATTATTTTGTCTCGACTCGTGTCATTCTCATTTTCAAGGTCAATCACTTCAGGTGATCTGGAGACTGGTGGCATTATCGTCTTTTCCGCGAATTTCTCGCCGCCGAATAGTGGTATATTTTCCTTGCCTTGTGCCAGCAAAGTTGTTTGCTTGGGATCCAACTTGATCTCCTTCATATCCTTCTCAGGTGGAGGCGTTAGAGTGACAACCGTCGACACGTTTGCCGCTACACTAGTCACAGGCAAGCCTGGTGGCGAACACGATGGTGGAACTTGTTGGGATATCAAAGGACTGTTGAGCTGCCTCTCCAAGACACTTTGATTGTTACTGGTACCATTCGTCGGTGTTGTGGAGGGTGTGCTATTGGGCGTCGAGATAGATGTATTGGAGGATGGCGGTGGACTTGGCAGTTGGCTAGCTTGCTGGCTGGAAGGTGTCGCATTATTGGCGATTATTGTATTCAAAGATTTCAGACGTTCCGGCTTCACTCGCACGCTACGTAACGAGGATGTCTTGCCAGTTTCGGCTTTGGGTTTCTCACTCAAGAGTAAAGTCTGCAAGCGGGAAAAGATATGGTATGAAAAAATTAAGTTGCATTAAATATAGTTTCACGTTAATTAAATTTATGTTGCCAATTACCGTTGTTGTTGCTGACATTATTGGTTGTAAGGGTGATGTTGTGGTCGCAGGAATTACATCTATTGGTGGAGGTGTCTCCGACATATAGAGCTCGCTCGATTCCTCCTTGATGTCTAAATCTTCGGATGCACTCATACTCTTGGTACGTCGTCCGAGATTCAGTCTCACTTTTGTTTCTTCGCCTCGCTGATACCTTTCGTAAGGTAATAATAATCTGCAGATACAACAAAATCTTTTTATAATTTAAACACATTTATAGGGGATAATCTATATTTAAAAAATATTTAAAAAATTTGTAAATATTTGTATACAGGGATATTAATGCTCGAATAAAAACAATTGCGTGATAAGAATCCGCTAAAATACTTTACCTTTCGTAGTGTCTACGTGTAATAGTCGCTGCGCTAGTAGAACCCGTGTTACCACCGATGTCATCGTATATGGTCTTCCAAAGGCGCCCAGCACTGACAGAGTCATAACCACCAAGCATTTGCACTTTTGTATAGAACAGGAACAGATCGACTATGGAGAAAAAAAAAAAAGATTATTAGAGCCGTAAGCACGAAATAATTGTGATATATAATTTGCGAGAAGGAAACCCTGCTGTCTTAGCTCTTTGCAGTCTGGCAGCCAAATTGCTACCGGAATTGCGCGAATAGAAATTTGAAAAATCAGAGAAACGGTCTGCCCTTCCGGTGGCAAGACCGGTCATCGGATAGAAAATCCGAGGAAAAATAACAAGATACTGACTCTGCCTGTAGCCCAGCAGTGGCATCTTTCCGACCGGCGTACCCCGAGAGTTCATAAAACTCTGCACGTCGGTGATGAATTTCTTTTCTTCCGCGCTGGTCTTCCTTTCGCTCCGTCGTATCCCGGACAAGGGCGGTCTTCCGACCGTGGGTATCACTAGACTGGTGATCGCCGATGTACTCTTCGATGTTGACGCTACTGAAGCTTCGCTCTCGTTCGAGGATTCGCCCGGCGAAGCGCTGCGCTTTTTACGTTTTCTTCGTGGTCTACCTTTTAATTTCGGCGCTGAAAATCACAAATATCGTCACATTAGATTTAAATTGCACATAATTTTAATATGTTTTAATTGAGAAAAAAGTCAGCCTTAACTATACAAATATGCGTCGTAATATAACGATCGTAAGATATATACTCATTACTAATGACGATAAGAATAACAATCGCAAAATATTTGATTTCTTCTTCTCGACAAACAATTTGACGAGATTTGTAAAATTTATTATACTGAACAATTATCAAAAAGCTTTCATATTGTATATTTGTATATTGTATATTGTATATTATATTGTATACTATTAGAGGTGATATACATCGTAGTTTTCTCAATATATGATTACCCAAAGCTTCATTGATGATCTGTTACCAACAGATCATCAATGAAATTCACTCATAAATTTGATTTCTTGGTTACCTTTAATATTTAATCATATTGAAAACGGGCCTAATAATCATTTGCGATATACAAAATAAAATTCGTAGATAATAGATTAAGAATCAATAAATAAATTAGTTTCTTTTCAAAATATTGAATAGTAAACATGAACCAAATATTGTATAAAAATTTTTGCTGTATACTATCATGTTTTTCTCATTAAAAATTATTATACAATTAAAAATTATTATACAATTAAAAATTA